>Ga0209692_10000513_pt1 | contig 86532 bp, 74 predicted proteins | sample tdDd472_FD_187129 | JGI IMG/M metagenome (GOLD analysis project Ga0209692, IMG submission 187129) | Marine sediment microbial communities from the Atlantic coast under amendment with organic carbon and nitrate - tdDd47.2 (SPAdes)... | ecosystem: Environmental > Aquatic > Marine > Coastal >...
TTGCGCCCTTATAGCCGAATAAGCAGCCACCTTTCAATCTGTATTCAAACCCAAGGTGAACCGGTGATTTTTTACCCGCCGTTTAATCGGCTAGCGCCCGACGCAATCGAATCATTTTCCAATCCTCCTACACGCTTTATCAAGTCTCCACAAAAGCAAGATTGATAAATCAAACAAATTAAGCAAGAATCAGGTTTTAAAACACTATTACTGACCGTATCAGGTAGACAATGAAAGCAATCATTTTAGGCGCCGGGCTAGTCGGCAGCCCCATGGCGCTCGATCTAGCGAGAGAAGGTCGATTTTCAGTTACCGTTGCCGACTACAGCGTTGCGGCGCTTGAACAGCTGAAAAAAAAGAATCACACCATCGAGACGATTCAGCAAGACCTGTCAGACCCCGAACAAGTCACCAAACTGGTGAGTCAATATGACTATGTCATCAACGCCGTCCCTGGGTTTATGGGTTTTGCTACCGCAAAAGCGATTATTCAAGCCAAAAAGGATTGTGTCTGCATCGCTTTTTATGAAGAAGATCCTTTTGAATTGGATCAGTTAGCCAAAGACAATGGCGTCACTTATGTGATGGATTGTGGTGTATACCCGGGAATGGGGAGCGTGTTGATTATGCACGCAGTCAGCCAGCTAGATCAGGTCGAGAATGTTTTGACCTATGTCGGCGGACTACCTGAAGTGCGCGAATGGCCGAGCGAATACAAGGCAGTATTTTCACCAGTTGATGTGATCGAAGAATACATTCGCCCGGCGCGTTATATTGAAAACGGCCACTCTGTTGTGCGGCCAGCGCTTTCCGATCCAGAAATGATTTATTTCGAAAAGTTGGGGACGCTAGAAGCATTTAATACCGACGGTTTAAGAACCCTGGCACAAACGATCGACTCACCCAACCTTAAGGAAAAAACGCTGCGATACCCCGGTCATATCGAAAAGATGACGGTACTTCGCGAGTTAGGCTTTTTTTCCAAAGACCAATCGATTGAGGTTAACGGAGAAAAAATTAGTCCTTTAGAATTAACCGGCAAAGTGCTATTTCCCAATTGGCAATTAAAAAAGGGCGAAGTGGATATCACAGTATTAAAGTCCATTGTTGAAGGCGACAAGGATGGCCAAAACAAGCGCTTTACTATCGACCTGTTTGATAAGTATTGCGCCGATACCGATACCAATTCTATGGCCCGAACGACGGGCTATACGGCTACCTCGACTTTGCGTCTTATTGCTGATGGTTTCTACACAGTCAAAGGCATATCACCACCGGAATATCTCGGTCGGTCCCCTGAATGCGTCGACTATTTACAGAAAAAATTACAGGAACGTGGTGTTATCTGGCACGTGACCGAAGAAGCTATGGATTAGGACAATTCGACTAAAAAAATAATCTACCAACTCGACAGGAGAGCGTATGCAATACTTAAAATTTTTCAAATGGCTAACGTTTCTCCTGCTTGTTAAAGTTAATCTTGCTACCGCAAACGACTGGCAAGTCATCAAGGCGTCCAATTATCTGGACGTCGTCACCGGCAAACTAGTGTCACCGGCCATTCTGGTCGTAAAGAACGACCGCATCGCGCAAATCAATCCTGAGTCCTTACCATCAACAGACCGCATAATCGATCTGTCCGGTTTTACCTTACTACCCGGTTTAATGGATATGCATAGCCACGTCACGCTGGATTATTTTACAGGCGACCATTGGACCAAAGCACCGGTAATGGAAACGCCTGCCGATTGGGCGCTCCACGGTGTCCGATTCGGTCGTGACATGTTAGAAGCGGGTTTTACCACAGTAAGAGACGCGGGCGCTTTTCCCGGGTTCCCTGATGTCTCGTTAATGCGCGCTATCGATAAAGGTGATGTTGTCGGGCCAAGAATGTTTCCCGCAGGCCATTACATTTCTATTACTGGCGGCCATTGCGATATCACAGGATTCGCGCCGGGAGTGATGGAAATTGGACCGAAACAGGGAATAGCCGATGGCAAGGCAGAAATACTTAAAGCGATTCGCTACCAGGCAAAACACGGCGTTAAAGTGATCAAGGTGTGCGCCACAGCAGGCGTTTTTTCAAAAGGCGATAGCCCGGGAGCGCAGCAATATTCTGACGAAGAATTAAAAGTCATAGTCGAGGAAGCTTCACGTCATGGTCTAAAGGTTATGGCGCACGCTCACGGCAGCGAAGGCATTATGGCGTCGGTAAAAGCGGGAGTCGCGTCTATTGAACACGGATCGATGTTGACGCCAAAGATAATTAAAGAAATGAAAAAGCGGGGCACCTTTTATATTCCCACCATTCATCTCAACGATGTACCTGTTCCACCAGAAACGCCGAGCTGGACGATGGAAAAAAATGAGTACTTAAAACCTTTTGTCGAGAAAAGTTTTAAAATGGCCGTTAAACAGGGTGTCAATATCGCGTTAGGTAGCGACGCGGGTGTCATGCCTCACGCCGACGCTCGGTTTGAATTTTACGCCATGGTAAAACGCGGTATGAGCGAGCTACACGCTATTCAAAGTGCGACTATCAATAGCGCCGAACTGTTAGGCGTGAACGACAGGGGACAGATTAAGCCTGGCCTTCTAGCCGACATTATCGCTGTGAAAGGTAACCCGCTGGAAAACATTCGAGTGGTCGAGAACGCCCAGTTTGTGATGAAAGGCGGCGAAGTTATTAAATCACCTTGACGGTTAACAACTCACTTTTCATTCTTTGTAACATCTAATAATACCTTGTCCGTTTATTATCAATTAAGATTCATTTTTAAACGGACCATCATTTTATCCTCTAAGAAATTAACAGAGTCAATTTCATGTCAAAAACAGTCAAACGATACACGCATTATTTTTTACTGGTCCCCAGTTTATTTTTTTGCTTAACTATAAGTGCGGGTGAGTTTAGTGACCACCCAGATTCGAATTTACATAAAAGAATTGACGCCTACCTAACTGACGCGAGCGACAATGGATTTTCTGGCGCGGTGTTAGTCGCCAAAGAGGGCAATGTCATTTTAAATCGAGGGTATGGTTTTGCTGATAAAATTCACAAAATTAGCAATACACCCACCACTATTTTTGACGTGGGCTCGGTGACCAAGCAATTTACCGCGGCAGCTATTTTAAAGCTGGAAGAAAAGCATAAACTTAAAGTCACAGACACATTAAGCCAATACTTTAACCATCTACCGGCGGATAAAAAAGAAATTACAATCCACCAACTGCTCACGCATTCTTCTGGCATTATCGGCGGAATTGGTAATGGCGACTTCCATCATATTCCAACCAAAGATTATTTCGCGCAGCTATTCGCGACCGACTTACTCCACCCGCCTGGTAGCAAACATTATTATTCTAACGCGGGCTACAGCGTACTCGCGCGTATTATCGAGCTGGTTTCCGGCCAAGAATATGAGCATTTTATTCGCAAAGAATTATTTGCGCCTGCGGGCATGAATGACACGGGCTATCTATTGCCTGCCTGGCAAAAATTCACGCAAGCAAAAGGGTACCAATACAACATATTTGACATCGGCTCAATGACCAAGCGCTATATCGACGATGGAAAAATATCCTGGGTCCTCAAAGGTAACGGCGGTATTAATTCGACGCAAGAAGATATGTATCGCTGGTATCTCGCGCTACAAAACCACCAAATACTTTCACCCGCATCAATCAAAAAACTGACCGCGCCGCATATAAAAGAATATGACGACGGCGATAGCTATTATGCTTATGGCTGGGCAATTTTTAACTCACCCCGCGACACTAAAGTGGTTGCCCACAACGGCTCTAATGGAACCTTCTATTACGATTTTGTCTGGATGCCCGAAGAGCGAACTGTGATTTTATTTGCCACCAATACCTTGACTCGACCACTACCCGGAATACCTAATCAGATCGAAAAAATTCTTTTTGATGAAAGCTACCAAGCCAAACCGCTTAAAAAGGATTTTATGGTGAGCATCCTGAATGATGCTATCGCGCATCATGGAGACTCAGATTCATTAGTAAAATTAATACAGTCCAACTATGCTAAACAACTATCAAAAAGACACTACCTGAATCGACTGGGTATTACCCTACAAAAGAATGGTCAGGTTGAAAAGGCTATCGGTTTGTTTAAACTCAACATACACCTTTTCCCTGGTGATGGGAATTTATGGGATAGTTTAGGCGAAGCCTATTTTTCAGCTAACCAGCTAAAAAAATCCAAAGCCGCCTTTGAAAAAGCGATTGAGTTGAAATCACCCACTCATTGTTATTGGTGCGATAACTCGCAAGCTAAGCTGGATTTAATTAAACAAAAACTTGCGAATTAAATTATCGATGTATCTATTCAACCGCACGATTAAGTAATTGCAAGGCGATATTCAGCCGCTCGACCGGCGAGCGGCACTGTAATATCTGTTGGCGAATATCTCCTTGCATTTGCAATAGGCCAAACAGCTGAAAACTAAAAGCCATCGGCTCCATCTTCTGCCACTCGGCGGAATTGAGCAGGTTATTTAGTTCCGGATTATGTGCGGTCAACGCGATAAGCCGGTGAATTAAAATGTCTTTGAGTTGCGCCGTTTCTTTCATCGACTCTTCAGAAAGCGAATGGTCTTCGTACGCTTCACAAGCATAAATCAGGAAAGGTAAAGTCTGTATTTCTTCTATCGCCTGTAGTCGATCGGTTAGGTGAACATTAATTAACATCCGACCGTCCTTTAACGTTTCTTGCAACGCGACCTTTCCCGCGGAGAAAATAGGATAGGGTTTATAGGTCGCCTGATTGTTCGATAATGCTTCCTCCATGGTTTGCTGTCGCTTGGCTGGGCTAATTAATGCTTCAGTATGCGTGATCCCCATCAGCACATTATTATCGAGACAATATTCGACCATTTGACGATAGCGTGGCTCGAAAACGTGCAGCGGAAAAACCGTGCCGGGAAAAGCAACGCAATTAGGAATGGGGAACAACGCGACTTGTTTCATGTTCAATCGCACTCTTGCAAATGTCTGACTATCACGAAATTTACGTTAATAAGGCAAAATCAGATCGTTCTAGCCTGATTCGTTCGCGATAGGCCAATGTTTATAATAAGCTTTTCGCCCTTTCGGCGCATCGCCAATATCAATGCCCGCTTTTTTCAGCTCCTGCTTAAGCTCCTGGCGAAACAGATGATAGTCCACTTCGGTAGAATGCCTCGCGCCGCCGAGAAAAGGATAGTGCGGGTGATTGATCTCGTGCTCGATCTCAGCCGCCATATCAACAGGCCGCGAATAAAGGCTTTTAATCTCGCGACACGCCAGTTTCGCCTGATAGTCGGCAAGTGGCCAAATACATCCTAAGGGTTGAAACAAACCGATAAAATAGAGGCTGTCAAATTCAGCGTGCATCATTTTTTTAAACAAAGGTACTTTGTCCGCCTGTTTAAAATTGATAAACGACTCATCAAAAAATGGGAAGCTGATATTAAATCCGGTGCAGGCGACAATAATATCAAAGGCTTCTTGTTGGCCGTCGACAAACACCACATGCTGGTCGGAAAAATTTTGAATCGCCGGCCTGGGGTGAATGCGGCCATGGCGAATAAAATCCAGCAAGTCGGAATTGGCCGTAGGGTGTTGACTTAAAACCATTCCTTCCGGTTCTGGCAAGCCATAGTCGCGATAGCGGCCTTGAAATATTCGCAACAACAAAGTAAAGCTAAATTGCTTGAGTTTGCGCGGTAACCAATTGGAATAACTTCCTAAAACGTCTGAAGGAATTCCGAACATAAACTTGGGAATAAACCACTGCGGACTGCGCATACTCAGGGAAACTTTTTTCGCCACTCGCGCAGCTTCGACCGCGACATCGCAAGCGGAGTTTCCCGCACCAATGACCAGTACGTTTTGATTTTGCCAGCTATCGTCGACTGATTTAAAGTCATGAGAATGGATAAATTTACCAGAAAACTGCCCTTCATATTGAGGATATTTAGGGTCCCAGTGATGGCCGTTGGCGACCATTAAATGCGTAAATTCATCACTGCGGGTCTGATCAGCATCATCCAGATATTCTACTCGCCAGTGGCCCGCTTCAGTGCGCGTAACGCGAGTGATCTGGTGGCCAAAACGGATCGACGGTATCACGCCAAAATGCTTTGCGTAATTTTCAAAATAAGCTTGCACCAGCTGATGGTTAGGGTAGTCGGGGTAATCTGCAGGCATCGGAAAATCTTCAAATTCCGACCAGATTTTCGAACTGATTATATGGGTATTATTATAAACGCTTGAATGACCGGTACTCGCGTTGAAAACCCAGTTGCCACCTACCCGGTCATTTTTTTCAAAGACCACCACATCAATGTGATGCTCGAGACAGTTTTTCGCGGCCGTCAAGCCACAGGGACCGGCGCCGATAACACAGACTTTGGGTTTAGATGAGATATCCAGCGCTCAATCCTCGCAGGAGATTGAAATGGCGTTTTATTATAGATCGCCATTCTCAAAAAAGAGAAGGTCGCCGTTCCTGTTAATACTTGCAGAAAATCCGATTAACAGCCTTTGGCGCGGCTTGTCGTTCCTTTTTGACCTGATTCTCCGGCTTTGCGATTAGCGACGCCTTGCTGCATAGCGGCATTTACGCAATGTTTAACCTTAGCCGGCGCACCTAGAATTGTTCCGCTGGTTGCCGACGTCGCACCGGTTGCCGATACGCCCAAGCTAGTCTGCCGTTTGGTCGCAGGTGTGTCGCCTTGTAGTACTTGTTCGCGATAATCTTGGCTTTGCGTTAACAGGTTTGGATCAATCTGGTGATCATTGGTCATCAAATCAGCCGACGCTTGAAAACTGATAAAATTTTCCGTGTAATTTGGTTTACTACGACTAACAATCACTTCCCCATCCGGTGAAGTCCATTGATAAAAAGTGACCATTTGATGATTGGAGGACGAATTAAAGACCTGTTTGTCCAGGAAGGCTTTCGCCTGCTGAAGATAATCGGTCTTAAAATAAAGGCCTGCGCCCAAGACTGCGAGAAAAAGCAGCACCATAATCAGCGGCTTACTAAATCCATTCGATTTTTTGTACACTCTTTCTCTCCAAGCCAAACAGATCGTGACCAGTCACAATGACTGATTATCAGAAGTTATCAAATATCAGAATTGCGCAACTAGCAACACTGAAAAACATCAATTCATTCTAGTCATATCGACCTTTGCCCGCAAACCTGAAGTCAGTTAATGGCTACAAGGTCTACTTTTGCGGTTAAACGGCGATTTTAAAGGGCAAGCGTTAATCGATTTATTCTTTAGGCTCTGGAAAATCTACCCCTAACCAGGCTTTAAAAAAGGCTTTTTGTTTTTCAGACGGCGATTCTACCCGTTCAATTTCACGCGGCTTCTTACTGGTTTTGCCAAAATTCAAGGTGGTCGAATGCAGTCGGTCGTTGCGAAAATAGGTGACTTTCACGGTATCACCCGGTTTATATTTTTCTAACTGACTAGCATAATTTTTATGACTGACACGCATATCCTCTAGGGCGATCAAATGGTCGCCTTTGGTTAATCCGGCCAGCCACGCAGGACTGTCTCTCTCAACACGGGTGACGGTCATTCTTCCGTCGATAGCTTTGGTGTTAAATCCGCTCCACGCCAGGTACTCATTATTTTTGATCGCCGCAAACTGCAACCCGGCTTTTGCGAGCAAGTTATCGAGATCAATTTCAAGGGGCGAATCAATATTCTCCTGCCACCAGTCCTGATAGTCTTTTCCAGTCAGAGACTTTGCGAGCGATTTTATCATGTCAGCATCAAAAGGCTGAGCGAAATAGTTTTGATAAACTTCGCTTTGTTGGTCCACTTGCGCAAACAAGGCAGCATGTAAATCTTTATAACCTGACTTTAAGCGACTATCTTCCAACATTTGAAAATCAAACAACCAGGAAGCAAAAAATCCTTCCGAATAAATATTAACGCTAAAGTTGTTAGCAAAATCACTGCCTTGCGAGATCCATTTTTCAAAACTGGACTCTGCCACCGATTGCATCTGTCGTCCTGGTTTATGGGTAAATCGATGAACACGGTCAGATAATCCTTTCAGATAATCATCAACGGATTGCAGTTTTGCGGTAAGTAAAAGTCGGTCCTGCAGATAGCTGGTTGAACCTTCTGCAATCCACAATAAATCGCTATAATTTTCTCTCTGGTAGTCATAAGGAACGAGCGGCGCCGGTCGGTAAGCTTTGACATTCCAGGTATGGACAAATTCGTGGGACGCGGTTCGGAGAAATTTCAGGTACTCACTTTGCGGGGCGAATTTAAAACGGGGCCGCTGTATGACGGTCGAATTTAAATGTTCGGTCGCGCCCGACGCCCCTGACGTGGCATGGACAATAAACACATATTTATCGAATGGATAGTCCTGCCAGATGGTCTTACCTTGAGCGACCAGTTTTTTTAAATCATCCGCCATTTTCTCGCTGTCGTAGTTGCCTTCTCCCCAAATAACCAGCTGGTAGCTTTTACCATCCACACTAAATTCGTGCAGTTTATTCTCGCCAGTTTCAATCGGTGAAGATGCCAATTGGTGATAATTTTTTGCGACAAACCGGTGTGCTTCTACGGCTTTCATACCGGAATAACTCTGCCAACCTTTGGGAACTTTTAAACGAATCTGATGTTCGTCGAGCATCAGACTGGGACTGTACATAAAGGTCGCTACCCCGTCGAGATACGCATGACTACTGTCGATATGACGACTTCGGCTGGCAAGCTCATTGGCATACAGCTGGTAGCTAACTTTAATTTTTTTGGCCCCCGGGTTGTCAATTTGCCAGTGACTTTTTCCTAATCGCTGCCAATTAAGTGATCGACCTTTTTCATTTTTTACCGAGAATTTTCGAATGCCGTTGGCTTGATTAATAATCTGATATTTGCCGGTTCTCCAGGTTGGCAACATAAGATCTAATCGCTGATGACCCGCCGGAATGGTCACGGTAATTTGTGCCAGATGATGTTGTGGCTCAGTAATTTCAACTAGATAAGATACTTTGGCAGCAAGCGGCAACGCCAGAGTAAAGACCAAAACCGCCACCGTTAGCGACATTTTTTTAATCATACATCAGCTCGTTTTTAATTTTATTTAGGCAAAGTTATTCTAATGGAATCCTGAACGAAGCGATAGAGACAGAATTGTTAGCCAATTTTTCGACTCGCCAGGATACAACCCATCGAGCATGACAGGCTTTTCAATTCAGGATATAGTGTTTTTTTATTGCCGATAAGTCAAAGACACCATGGAAGCTAAACCTTTTTCTGAATCTTGTGAGCGAAATAAAGAGCCAATTTTAGCGGTTATCGCACCTTACCTTTCAGACGCGCGATCGTTATTAGAAATTGGAAGTGGTACCGGTCAACACGCCGTTTATTTTGGCGCTCAATTCAATCAACTTGTCTGGCACACTAGCGATCGCGTCGAAAACCATGGCGCAATTAACTGCTGGCTTGAAGAAGCTCAGCTCAAAAATGTAAAAGCGCCACTCCCGCTCGACGTATTGACCGATGACTGGCCTGACACAAAATTTGACGCGGTGTTTTCTGCGAATACGGCCCATATAATGCCCTGGGCCGCTGTCGAAGCGATGATTGCCGGGGTCGGTCGAATTCTCAATACTGACGGCGTCTTTTTACTTTACGGCCCCTTCAACTACAACGGTGAGTTTACCAGTGAAAGTAACGTACGATTTGAAATGTGGCTAAAATCCCAGGCTGCTCACCAAGGTATTCGTGATTTTGAAGCCATGGAAAAATTGGCAGGTGTGGCTGGTATGCAATTGATTAATGATGTAGCAATGCCGGCCAACAATAGAATTTTGGTCTGGCAAAAAAGTACCTGACCTTTTCAGGCCAGGTGACTAGATATTATCCGTTGTCAGATTCACCTTTTTGAATGATGACTCTTTGACCTTTATCGTCAACGACGGTTTCATCTTTTTGCGCTTTTTCAAAGGGGCCGTCACCGACTTGAACGGGAATCGTAAATGGTCGCGCCAAGGTTTTTCCTTCATATTCAACCGTGGCGACAAAGCTGATGTAATAAATGCCGTCTTTAGGTGCGACAACTTTTAAGGTCGGCAGACTTTCCCGCTGCCCGGTTTTACTCATACCACTTTGCCAACTGGTTTTCGCATTGAGCCAGGTTAATTTTTCCGCCGAGGTCATGCTGGATTTCACTTCAGATTGAATCGATGAATCAAAACTGATTGCAATCTCAATTTCTTCTCCGGCTTTTGGAGACTGCGTCAGAAGCTGGTACTTCATCGAAATAGGCGCGGTGGTTTTACTGGTCGTCATGACCACTTTTTCTTTCTTCTCTGGTGTTTGAGCGACGGTTTGTTCGGTACTATCCGTTGTACAGGCAACGAGCAAACTCGCTGAAATCGCCATTAAACTTTGTTGAACTAATTTTTTCATTGGATTCCTCTATTTAGTTAATCGCGATATCGATACAGGTATCTTTGCCAGAACCGTTAGGGTCGGCGTTGCTAAACTCATAAACTTCAATAACATATTTGCCCGCAGCTAATGTCTGGCTGGTCGACTCGTCACCATCAGCCTGGCTAATGAACTGTCGAACACCGCGCTGATAAACCACAAAGTCAGGATCATCGCCCGCCGATTGGCCGGTCGCCGTGAATGTAAACGTGCCACTGGTCGCGACGTCGAGTTCCAGAAATTTACGCGCCCCCAGTTTATTGTATTGGCCGTTGGTATTGTAACTGCAAATTTCAACCGGACCGCCACCAACAGAAATACTCGCGTAAACCGGTAAATTGCGGTTATCACCGCCGTTATTGGTTTCAGTCGAACCGAAATCATCGGCAACAATAATATTTTGGGTTGCGAGCAGATTATCGATTTCATTGGCGCTTGCCGGGGCTTCCGCTTTTATCTGGTTGGCGAGTGAGAATATCGAAGTCATCGCTTCGGTATCTTTTTCACCGTTGAGCAAAGCGGCGTAAATCGGCGCAAAACCTAATGACAAGTTATCGTTGGTTTCATTGGTCGAATCATACATATCGTAAAGCAATGAAAGCACACTGTATTCGGAATACCAGCCTAAGTTGGTCGCCGGGTTTTGCTCGAGCGGAATATCAAACCCCTGGCTCTGATTGTTGCCAAAAGAGTCTCTATAAAATGGGTCATCGGTGACGATTCCTGACAGCGCATTGCCGAAACCTTCCCCTAAAGCCACTCGCATATCGAGTTTATCGCCTTGAGAATGAGGCCCACCAATGCTGTCAGCGCGAGAAAATTTATCTTCAAAATAATGGCCCCATTCATGAATAATCACATGGCCATCATATTCATCGGTATCGCCGTTAGCATCACCTAGAATGTATGCTTCTGTGCCATTCCAGTGAGATGTGCCTATCTGGCCAAGACTTTCATCGCCAGAAACGGCCACATTACCTGTGCTCCAGTTCAGCTTAAGCGCCGGCATTTCTACATCATTATCGACGGAAAGGACTTTTTCTTTGGCTTGATAAACGGACTTTAAAATCGCAAATGGCGCAGCGATACGCGGGTTACCATAACCAGCACCAGTCCAGCCAGAATCCGCGTTGATATTCAACGTTACCGATTGCGCGCCGACCGATTGAACCGCTGAATCCATCGAGTACAACGCCTGACTATTGGTATTGTCGACGACGGTAAAGTCCCAACTTGGCGTGCCCGATTGTTTCATTTCTGCTTTTACTCTGACGACATAATCCGTTTGCGGCGTCACCACAAAAGAATAATTACCATCGCTATCGCTGGTGGTTGTATCAATAATGGTTGTTGCACCGCTATCGAGTAATTCAACCGTTGCGCCGCGAACTGGCTCTTGCGAGGTAGCGGTGTGATTCAAGCCATTAGTCGACGTATTATGCGGCACCAGGTCAAAGGTAATCTGACCGGATAAGGTGATAATCGGCGCCGTATCGACAATAGTTACTGCGACCGAATCACTTGTGCTCTGCCCGACTGAGTCGGTCACAGTTAATTGAAAGGTCAGCACCTTGGCCTGAGCGGGGTCAAACGCGGGTGCGGTAAAACTGGCCGTCGCGCTGGTTGCGTCGCTTAGGGTGACCGTCTCTCCATCGGTCTGTTCCCATAAATAGCTGGCAATCGCCACATCGTCGCTACTGGCCGAACCGTCTAGAGGTACTGTGGCGTTTTCGACCGCACTGAAATCAGCGGGTACGGTAACCACCGGCGCTTGATCGGGAGTAACCGTCACATCTACCGAATCGGTATCCGTTGCGCCGTCGTTATCGGTCACCGTGAGGGTAAAGGTAAGCAAGGTATCGGTCGTCACCGCCGGCGCCATAAAGCTGGCAGTCGCCGAGCTGGCGTTCGTCAATGTAACCGCCGGAGAACCGCCGGTTTGGGACCAGGCATAACTCGTTATTGACCCGTCCTGATCAGCACTGCCGCTGCCGTCCAAAGTCACTGCGGTTTCTTCAACAACACTGAAATTATTGGACGCGACCGCCATCGGATCCTGATTAACGGGATCGGGTGAACCACCACCGCCACCGCCGCATGCAAGTAATCCCGACAAAAGAAATAGGGATAGAACTGTCGTGAATCGTTTCATTTCATACCTCAAATACACCAACAACGTCTGCAGTGTATCGGTTAATAGTCAAAATAATAGGTAAATTATTTACTAAACTGAGTTAAATTTTGGGATTTTTCTTGCTTAGAAAATAAATGACTTAATCTCACCATTTGATATTCCTGATTGATCAACGGCAGCTGATCTTTAAGAAATTGCAAGGTTTCAGGATAGGGATGACAAATAATTACTACCTGACCACGAATACGCGCGATTTTTTTCGCCTGTTCAAATCGATCAGCAAATAGTTGGTGTAAGCTCGGCTCGTCCTGAGCGGTATGATGGTCGAGAAAAACATCACGACCAATGGTCGGTATACCTAGGGTGCCAGCAACGTTTTGGGCAACCGAAGCTTCCGAGGTTTTCGAATCCAGAAAATACCACCCTTTAGCTTTTGCGGCTTCCATGACCCAACGCATTTTCTCTTCGTTTTCTGTCAGCAAACTTCCCATATGGTTGTTAAACCCCACCATATTCGGCACGGTTGCGGCATTTTCAGTAAAAGTTTTTTGCATCGCCTGCTTAGGCATATCGGCAAACAGCGCACCGGGGCCGAGCAGATCAGGGCGACTGAAGGCTTCCATCGGTAAGTGCATTATCACTTCATGACCGTGAGCGGCGGCAAATTCTGCTATGGGTTTGGCATGGGGCGTTCGCGGTAGAATTGCCGCGGTCATGGTCGCGGGCAGCGATAACATTTGTCTGGCTATTATCGAATTGTCGCCCAGGTCATCAATGACAATTGAAATTTTAGGTTTTTGTTTTAATTGATCTTTTTGCTCAGCCACACTGACATCGAGACTTTTACCCAATGCCTGACAGGCGACAAAAAACAGCAATGTAACCAGCGCACAATTATATTTCATTGATTTGGTTTGTTATTTTGATTCCAGCAAATTATAGGCTTGAAGTAACTGAGGATCATCGAGCAAACTCACATTATACGGATTATTTTTCTTTTGTTCGCTAAATTTCACATCGGGTTCCACCCCAATATCTTGAATTTTGCTGCCCAACGGCGAGAAATATTCCGCTGTGGTCAACTTTATTCCCGATTGATGATTTAACGGGATCAAGGTTTGAATTGACCCCTTTCCGTAGGATTTTTCACCCAGCAAAACCGCTTTCCGGTGGTCTTTCAGGGCTGCCGCCATAATTTCACTGGCAGAAGCGCTGCCGCGATTAATGATCACGACCACGCTGAGCTCGCTGAGCGGCGCCGCGCTATGGGCGTAGAAGATCTCGTTGGCATCATCTGTCCGGCCCGAAGAAATCAAGAGCTTACCTTCAGGAATAAACAGATCGGAAAGCTCGACGGCAATCTCCATAACACCACCGGGATTGTCTCGCAGGTCGATGATCAATTTTTCCAGCGCGTCAGATTCTGACAGAGTTGCCACGGCATCTTTAAATTCATCGACACTATTGAGGGTAAACTGTGAAATGGCCACATAACCCGTTTTGTTGGGCAGTAATTGGCTTTTGACACTTTCCAGTAAAATGATTTCACGTTTTAAAATAAAATCGCGCGGCTGTGGAAATTCAGAGGCTGCGACCGTTAACGCCACCTGCGAGTCAACTTCACCTCTGAGCTTAGCGAGCGCGTCTTCGGCGGCCAGAAATTTAATTGGCTGCCCGTCAATGTGAGTGACCAACATACCTTCTTTTAATCCGGCTCGAAACGCAGGACTGTTTTTAACTACATGCGCAATTTCAATGCCGTATTTGTGGTCGTTAAAACGCAATCCAATACCCGCGTATTCGCCGATATTATCGGTATTAAAACGCTCAAACTCTTTCGGTGATAAAAATCGAGAGTGATTATCAAGGCTGCCCACCATTCCCTGAATAGCAGCGCGAATGAGAGTGATATCGTCGACCGGCTCAACATAGTTGGATTTGATCTGGTAATAGGCTTCCGCAAATGCTCTTAACTCAGTCAGCGGCAGTTTTTCTTGGTCGGTGCTGAAACTTGCAGCGCCGGGGGCCGCAACCAACAGCCACCCCAGCAAAAAGACTCGGCAATATTTAATGACTTTTAACCAATCCATAGAAACAACTCGCTTTAACTTAATTACATTAAATATAGCGAAGCAATGGGGTTACAACAATGGAATTTACTGCCAGAATGGTGTTTATTATTAAAACTGCCAACAATTAGCATGGTTAGATAACAACAGGAATTCTAATTTGAATTTAACCAAACGTATCTTAGGGATACTTATCGCCCTGTCGATAATGCTGCTTTGCGCCTATCTCAGTTTTCCCTGGTGGGGAAAATCCCTCATCGAATCGAAACTGCCGCCCGACTGGCGACTTGATGCAATTTCTATTCAATATCCCGGCTGGCAGATTTTTTCGTTCGAATCGATGTCTTTGTCATCCGACGAATGGCGCATTTCGGTGGAAAATTTCTCGCTTAATTTAGCCAATGAAACGGTGATGATTGACGCCATAACCGTTACGCAAATTGTCAAAAAGCAGGACAATCAAACGCGATCCTTAGCCATCGCTTTGCCTCAATTTCATCCAGACTTTTTTCTCGCAACACTGCCTTTTAAATCGTTATCTGTCGAACATATCATCTGGCAAACCCTGGCGGCAACCTACCGCGGCGACCAGCTTAAATTTAACCTGGCGTCGAGTCGGCAAGCCCAGCTAGCTTTACAACTTTTACCTAACGCAATTTTTGCGTCGCGCCAGCATATGCTCATAGATTTGGAATTTTCGGATAACCAGCTTAGCGCCAATCTGTCACTGAATGCCCATGAGGCCTTACAGGCCGATTGGCAAATCAAACAGGACTCCCATCAGCTCCGCGTTAGCGCTGAAATCGCCGCTATTAAGCGAGCGTTTCCGGCGTTAATCAATTTATCAGATGTCGATATTGACGGAAGTGTTACGCTACGATTCACTCAACAAATACAGAATCAGCATACCCGCATCGACAGTCAATTAGCGGGCTTTATTCGTAGTGAACATTTTGCCACCACCCCAATTCAGTTTTTGATTGCCAGTCAATCAGATGAATTACAACTCCCTGTCAAGGTCAATAGCAATGCACAATTCTGGCTGGAAAATAAAACATTGAGTTTTCACGATACCAATTTTATTGCCCCCAGACTGAATATCGATTCGAGCCTGCGATTGTCACAACAAGGTTTGATCCTTGATAGCTTTGCAGGGCAATTAAGCTTTGAAGCGGCCCAAATACAACGCCAGGCAAGTCAATATCGCATCGGGCCCGCGGTGGTCGATTTAGCCATGCCTGTCACCGAAGGAGAGATTTTTTCCGCCGAAAAAAGCCTGCTTGAGCTGATCTTTAGCGCCGTCCCGGTTGTGTTAATAGACAGCCAGGCCGAATCAGCCGACGCATTAAACGCCAAACTGCACGGTCATTTACAGCTGCGCAATATGCGCGCGCCAGCAATCGATGGTGCCCTGGTCGCAGAGCAGATCCAACTTGGTAAATTATATCAATCAAGTAACAGTCCAGTGTCGCTCGAGGTTAAAAATTTACAAGGCGATCTCAGTAGTGGAGAGATCCATGCCCGTCTGCTTGACCACAACGCGTTTATTGCCGGAATCAACTTTGACCAGCTGGAGGCTAATCTCTCAGCAACCTTAATCAATGGAAAAATCAATGGCTCCGGGACTATCGATTTAAATCAGGAACCACTCACCGGTTTTCAAATATTGGCGGAGCTGGGCTCCGGTTCGGCGACTCTATCTTTTCCATTGACCTCATTTAGTCAGCTAGCCGTGAATCATCTGATCGCTAGCTCAACTCGCGAACTCGATCTGCCAGTTGAATTAACCGCCGGTAACATGACCCATCAGGCGACCATTTCATTGAGTCCGGTTTTATCTCTCGACAACCAACTCGATCTAAAGGGTGCGAACCTGGCGGTTGGCGACAACCAACTCACCGCGGTGAAAGCAAAACTAAGTTCTGCATTAAATGACGGCTTGGTACATCAGCTCAATTTTACCGCCGAGAAACTAACCGCCAAAAGTGGCAACACCATCAGTGATATTCGCGCAACAGCCAGATACCAGGCGCCTGATACCCTGAATATTAACGCTTTATCATTTCATGTTTTTGATGGCGTTTTTAACAGCGATGCAATTGAAGTTATCGATGGTGACCTGATGACCACATCGTTCGAAATTAACGATGTCTCACTGCAGGCGTTTTTTGACGCACTCCAGATCCAAGAGCTCACTGTTAAAGGCCGCGGAAATATAGTCGGTAAAATCAGAACCGAACAGGGAAGCCTGGTGGTCGAAAAGTTTGAGATCCGCAATATCAGCCCCGGGGTATTAAAATACACTGACTTTGAAAGTCTTGGATTAAGCGATAATCTCGCGACCCAAGCGCTGGAAAACTTCCACTATACCGAACTGGAAGGAGAGGCGGTAAATGCGACTAAGCACGCCATTCCGCTCAAAATTCGCATTTTGGGGACAAACCCAGAATTAAAAATCGACCGACCATTTGAAATTACTTTTAATCTCAATGCCACCATTGAAGGCGCCGAGTTATTGGAGGTATTGCTCGATACAATTTTGTAATCAATCTAAAAAACTTGAATTTATTCAGTTAGGGTTCACCTTTTGATACTATGCTATTAAACACTACTAACGACCTGACAGGATTGTCCATGTTAACGAAATCTCAAGGTAAAAATCCTCTTGCCAAAATGGGCGCATGCTTCGCAATCGCCTTAATTGTGATGGGATGCAATCCAACCGTTCGCGTTGAAGCGCCAGAACCTATTCGAATTCAGATTGACGCCACCATTCGAATCGTCATTGAAAAAGATGTCGAAGAAGTTTTAGCCGACGAAGATTTGTTCTAACAACATTCAACAGGATTTACTTATGAAAGTCTTTATTAAATCAGTTTTTATCACGCTGCTTATGCTGAGTACGGCTGTTTTTGCCAGCGAATTGTCCGACGCTAAAAAAGCCGGATTAATTGGCGAGCAGTTCACCGGATACCTGGGACTGGTCGACCAAAATGCCTCCGCGGACATCAAGGCGCTTGTGCTTGATATCAATGGCAAACGTAAAGCGCGCTATCAACAAATCGCTAAAAAACGCAAAGCGACGCTGAAAAGCGTTGAGCTGGTTGCCGGCCAGACCGCTATCGAAAAAACTGAAAAAGGCAACTACATTAAACGTAAAGGGGAAGGTTGGAACAAGAAATAACCGCGCTATCAGCGTGCTTATTAGGGCCGGATTTTTCCGGCCTTTTTATTTCGTGATCGGCTGCTTACGGCTCGTCAGTTAATTGATTTTGCAGGACACAGGGACGTTGGCTCACTTCAGCGTAAAACTGTTGTAACCCTGGACAATTTTGCCGCCAATCAATGTCCGAATGTCGAAAATCCAGATAAGCCAATGCACTCGCGAGGTTGATATGTAAAATACAAAACTCCTCAGGCATTAACGCGAGTTTTTCTTCCATATAGGCCAGCGTGCGCGTAACGGCCAGGCTATGGCGTTGCCACCAAAAGTTTGATTTTTGCCCGTCTTTTTCTCTGCTTGCTTCAATTCGTCGTGCAACTAACGAATCGATTAACCCGGAACAGACTGAATACAAACTTTTTAAGCGCCAATCGGCATACACAGGATTAAATAAAGTGCCCCCTGTATAGTTTGCGTCTAGAAAATCACAGATGACTTCGCTGTCGACAATACTCTCTCCGTCGCCAATCAGGCAAGGGACTTTGCCCAGCGGATTCGCTTTTAGAAAATTGTCTGCATTATCAAAGGGGTGACTTATGGTCATGGTAATCGCGTCTTGAATGCCGAGTTCGCTAATGACCATACGCACACAATTTGCGTATGGTGAAGACTTGGTGTAAAACAGTTGCATGGCAAGGCCCTCAAGTGGATCATGCATAAATAATCAGAACTACGCGATTGTAGTGGCAAGCCCTATGCGAACTCAAGAAGAAAACAGCACCGACAATCCTTACCAGTCACCTCGCTCTCATGTGAGCGCGGCGCTCAATGAGCCCGTTGGCTATGAAGGAAAAGTGTACACTAGTCTGGCGGTGGCCGTCGGTACTTTGTTCGGCTCGGTCTTAGCGGGTGGACTATTACTCCACAGCAATTATAGTCATTTTAAACAGGACTACGAAGCGATGGTGACTATCTTGATCACCATCATCGCAACCATTCTGTTTTTATTTTCCAGCTTGTTTGTCGAGCATCCCTCATCACTTTTATATCTCGGGGCTAACTTTCTTATTGCGGTGTTCCTGATGCCGCTGACCAATTATCTTCAAGGTCAGTCTCTCGAACAACACGATAATGATAATTTACCCTTTCATTCCGTATTTCGAGCGGCCGCCATTGGCATCGCCTGTTTACTCGCCATGGGCATGATGCTAACGTTTGCCTACTGGATGTTTGTGATTTTCGCCTTCTAATGTTTTTTTCATACTAGCATGAATTATATCGAACCTGTTTTTCGTCCACCGAGCGAGTGGAAATCTTATATTCTTCAAGTGACCAATGGTTGTTCGTGGAATCGTTGCACTTTTTGTGAAATGTACACTGCGCCACAAAAGCAATTTAGCTTTAAGGCGCGTGAGGAAGTACAGCGCGAACTCAAACTAATGGCTAATTTGCCGCAACAACCCAAGCGCGTATTTTTAGCCGACGGCGATGCGATGACCTTGTCCACTCGGCGCCTCGAGTCCATTTTGCACGACATTCATCGATACTTACCTGCAGTCAATCGCGTCACTAGTTATTGTTTGCCGCGAAATATTCTGAATAAAACTGTTGCCGAGCTGGCTCGACTGCAGCAGCTTGGATTAAAGATGGTCTATGTTGGGTGCGAATCCGGAGACGATGAAGTGTTGGCCAAAGTACAAAAAGGCGAAACCTTTGACTCCTCACTCGCCGCTTTAGAAAAACTGAAAGCCGCAGGTATAAAATCATCGGTCATGATTTTAAACGGCTTAGGGGGGCAGCGCCTGAGTCAACAGCACGCGATAAATTCGGCACGATTGATGAACGCCGCGCAACCCGAGTATCTGTCAACGCTAGTGGTCAGCTTTCCGATGGGGGAGGAAAGGTTTCGGCAAAATTTTCCCGAGTTTAAACCGCTCGAGCAACAGCAACTTTTCCAAGAAATGGAATGGTTGTTATCTGAACTTGAATTAGAAAAAACAATTTTTAGAAGCGACCATGCTTCCAATTACCTGGTGCTGAAAGGGGTGCTCGGTAAAGATAAAGATCATTTATTGGAAAAAGTGCAAGCCGCTTTAAAAGGCGCTATTCCATTAAGACAAGAGTGGCAAAGAGGGCTTTAAACCGACATCTCGCCTTTCACTGAAAAAGAGGAGCATTGCTCCCCTTTTCCGATTGTGTCAGGCGATGACAGTTAGATCACGCCGCGCCGTTCCTGGTCACGTTCGATAGACTCAAATAACGCCTGGAAATTACCTTCACCAAAACCGCGGTCGCCTTCACGTTGAATCATTTCGATAAATATTGGGCCAAAAAGATTCTTAGTAAAAATTTGCAGCAAATAAGTATTGTCCGCCTGACTGTCGACTAAGATCTGATGGTGTTTGATACGCTCTTTATCTTCTTTTACCCAGGGCACGCGGTCCCAGATAGTCTCGTAGTATTCTGGAATAATATCCAATGTTTCAATATACGATCCTTTTAACGCGTCACATGATGCAACCAGATCTGTCGTGCGGAACGCCAGATGCTGGACGCCAGGACCATCGTACATATCCAGATATTCATCAATCTGGTTGTTATTGTCGTCTTTACCTTCATTGATTGGAATACAGAAGGTCCCACACGGACTCGCGAGCGCATAAGACAATAATGCGGTTTTAACGCCTTTGATATCAAAATAACGAACTTCTTCAAAACCAAAGACATCTTTATAGAAGTTGGCCCATTTTTCCATCGTGCCTTTGTAGACATTATTGGTCAGGTGATCGATTTCGATAAAGCCTTTGCTTTCCTGAATAACCGGCTCTGGCAAATCTTCAAAATCGGTATTCCAGATACAGTCGTCGCCGTCAAAATGGTCGACAAAATAAATCAAGCTATTGCCAATCCCGTAAATTGCCGGATAGGGAAAATCCTTGTTTTCAGCTGGTTTAGCGCCACGCTTAATCGCTTCTGCCATAGCAAATTCTGCGTCATCGACTTTCCAACCCATCGATGAGATCGCCGGGCCGTGAGCCTTGGTAAACTCGGCCGAAAAACCAGATTTTTCACTATTGAGCAAAAAGTGAATATTATTCTGGTTATAATATGTTATATCTTTGCCTTTAAATTTTTTGGTTTTGGAAAAACCGAAATCCATAAAGACATCGTGCATAAATTTGGTATCTGCACTACAAAATTCAGTAAATAAAATACCGCGCAGGTTCAGCGGGTTATTGGGTGTTTGTTCAGACATTGTCGCTCTCCAAAAATTTTAATCTTCTAACCAACTTTGGTCGTAATCTTGTTCCATGCAATCGCGGAAATGGTTTGTCGTTTTTAGCGGATTAAAGGTATCCACCATCACGGCGTATTCGTAAGTTTCTTTTTTACCCACTGACGCTTCGGTTTTACCGGGTTGCGGGCCGTGGGGCACCCCTTTTTTGTGCAGGGTAATCGAACCATGCTCAATACCGGTACGGCTCATAAAATCGCCATCGACGTAATAAAGAATTTCGTCACTATCGATATTGGTATGGTAGTAAGGCGCGGGTATCGCCTCGGGATGAAAATCGTACAAGCGTGGCACAAAATTACAGACCACATAATTATTGGCGGTAAAGACCAGATGGTCACTCGGTGGCAGGTGGATCTTGCCGACCTTGGGCGCATACTCTTGAATATTAAAGGCCCAGGGATAACAGGCGCCGTCCCAACCCACCAGATCATAAGGATGCCATTCCAGCAGAGTCTTCTGGTAGCGGTCTCCGTATTTGATAATCAGAGGAAATTCACCTTTTTCCACGGTAGCTTCCTGCAACTCGGGCGTTCGAATATCACGCTCGCAATATGGTGCATTTTCTAGCAGCTGACCGGTCGGCGTGCGGAAATGTTTTGGAATGGTGACCATAGTCGGCGATTCAATCACAAACAGACGGACTTCATTGTAGCTATCGAACTGGAGTTGATAAGTGGTGCCTTTCGGTATTACCAGATAATCCCACTTTTGAATGTCAAGATTGCCGTACTCGGATGTCAGCGTGCCGGTGCCTTCGTGGACAAAAATGATTTCATCAGCGTAAGCATTTCGATAGAACTCGTCAGTCGCTTCAGTGACTTTAGCGGTATAAAGCGCGACATCATTGTTGAATACCTGCTGACGTCTGGCGGTGAAGAAATTCCCGCTACTTTCACCTCGATAGGTGTGGACTTTATAATTTTGCAACAGACTATCGCGCCATTCTTCTCCGTGGTTAACTTCATAAGGCTCGACCCTTAGCACCTTGGTCGGCATATTGTGATGATATTTATTCGAGTAAATATTGGAAAACCCATGGGTCGAGAAAAGCTCTTCGCGATAGAGTTCACCATCATCTCGATAGAATGTTATATGTCGCTTTGACGGGATTTTGCCTTGTTTAATGTAAAACGGCATCGCAATTCCCCTGATCATTTTGTGGAAATAAAGTGGAGCACAGCATAGCCAACAAAACAAACAAAAAAAAGGATATTCTTTTTACTAAAACAATCTAATATTTTGATGTAATTGGCCGCCGCTTGTCTCTGGGCGACCAATAGTCTAGGGTTAGCAAATCCCAACCCAAACAGGCAATCCTCATGGCAAAAGTTCTCGGACTCGGTGGTATCTTTTTTAAATCGCCCGACCCTCAGGCGCTCGCTGATTGGTATAGCAAGTGGCTGGGGCTGGAATTTCCTTTTCCTCACGGCGTAATTTTCACCGCCAACACCCAACCGGCAACCGGATACCAGGTCTGGAGCCCGTTTAAAGCCGATACCGATTATTTTGCTCCCAGCGAGCAATCCTTTATGTTCAACCTGATGGTCGATGATCTCGACGCGATGCTCGCTCAAATCAAAGAAAGCGGCTGCCAGGTCATGGACAATAGCGAGCGCAGTGAATACGGCGATTTTGGCTGGTTTATCGATCCTGACGGCAACAAAGTCGAGCTTTGGCAACCGCCTGCAAAAGCGCCACCGCAATAAATTGTCGTTAAGAGGCGATAAGTTTGTACCAGACGATGTGTTATCACGGATTTAGTGGTAGCATATCGCCAGTTTTAGCTGCAATAAAGATGTGAATTCAATGTCCGACAATTCTTCGCAAAAGCGAGGCCTGTTCGGCTGGTTTGGTGGTAAAAAACCAGCTGAGGAACAACCCCCAGAAACCCAACCCGCAGAAGGCTCAGGCGACTCTGATGCGGCTCAAGTCGAGCCGACGTCAGCGGAAGTCAGCTTTACGCCGACCGAAAATTTAGCGTCAAAGCAGCCGCCAGAAGAACAAAGTGAAGACGCTGCTAATGGGCCTAAGCCCTCTTTTTTCCAACGGCTAAAATCGGGTCTGGCAAAAACACGCTCGCAGTTTTCCACTGGCCTTGCCAACTTGATGTTGGGGCAGAAAGAAATCGATGAAGACGTTCTCGAAGAAGTAGAAACACTGTTATTAATGGCCGACGTCGGTGTCGACACGACCAACCGAATAATCGAAGATTTAACAGAAAAAGCCGACCGTAAAGCGCTGAAAGACACCCAAGCTCTGATGCAGCGGCTGAAAGAATTATTGCTGGAAACCGTAGAGCCTGTGCAGGCGCCGTTGCAAATTCCTCAGCAGGACACACCCTTTGTTATTTTGATGGTCGGCGTCAATGGCGTCGGTAAAACCACAACCATTGGAAAACTGGCGCATCAGTTTATTGGTCAGGGTAAATCAGTGATGCTCGCCGCCGGCGATACATTTCGTGCCGCCGCGGTGGAACAGCTTAAAGCCTGGGGCGAGCGCAATGATGTGCCTGTGGTAGCGCAGCACACCGGAGCCGACAGCGCGTCGGTTATTTACGATGCCGTCGAGGCGGCCAAGGCGCGGCATGTTGATGTCGTGATTGCCGATACGGCCGGTCGTTTGCATAACAAAAGCAACCTGATGGAAGAGCTCAGTAAAGTCAAACGGGTGATGGCTAAAGTTGACCCCACCGCCCCACATGAAGTCATGTTAGTGGTGGACGCGGGCACAGGTCAAAACGCGCTTGTGCAGGCGGTCGAATTCAATAAGGCGGTCGCGCTCGATAGTGTTACTATTACCAAGCTGGACGGTACCGCCAAAGGTGGCGTGGTATTTGCGCTAGCAGACAAAATGAAGTTACCCATTCGCTATATTGGCGTCGGCGAGAGCAAGCTGGACTTGCGGACTTTTAATGCGAGTGAATTTATTGAGGCCTTGTTCGAACAGTAATTGCAACCGTGCGCGTCACTGAATCGATTACCGCACAATCATAACAATAATCAGGTAAGCCAATGATCGAGTTTGCTGAAGTTTCCAAACGTTATCCTAACGGTCAGGAAGCCCTTAGAAAAGTTAGTTTCGATATTGCCGACGGAGAAATGGCGTTTTTAACGGGCCATTCTGGCGCCGGAAAAAGTACTTTGCTCAAACTTATCTGCCTTATGGAACGGGCCACCTCTGGTCAGGTCGTAGTCAACGGCAAAAACCTCAATCGAACCAGTCGCCGCAAAATTCCGAATGTTCGCCGTAATATCGGTATGATTTTCCAGGATCACCGACTGCTATTTGACCGGAGTGTGTTTGATAATGTCGCGCTGCCACTCATGATCGCTGGCTATCCACACCGAGAAATCGGTCGCAGAGTTCGCGCGGCGCTAGACAAAGTTGGTCTACTCTCAAAAGAAAAACATTCCCCAATCATGTTGTCCGGTGGTGAACAACAACGCGTTGGTATCGCCCGCGCGGTCGTCAATAAGCCGCCGCTGCTGCTAGCCGATGAGCCAACCGGTAACCTTGACCCGGAGCTGTCGGCGGAAATTATGCATCTGTTCGAGCAGTTTAATCAGGTCGGCGTGAGCCTGCTGATTGCATCGCATGACTTAAGCCTGATCGCTCAAATGCACTATCGTACCTTGGTGATGAAAGAAGGTCGCTTGGTGCAGGATCAAGTCGACACCCTGGCTGCGGAGGAAACCACTCATGAGTAGTGAACCTATGTCAGGTGCCAGCCTTTCCCAGGGAGCGACCATAGGTGCGCGCCTTAAAATGCTCGGCCGCTTGCATAAAATTGAAGCCAGACGCGGCATTCTGGATATTTTAGGTAACCCGATTTCCAATTTCATGACGATTCTGGTGATTGCGATAGCGCTCGCGTTGCCCGCCGGGCTGCAAATTTTACTCGAAAATGGCAAATCACTTTCGCAAGGCTGGGATGGCGCGAGTCGCATTTCGCTTTATTTACAAACAGATCTGGATCAGCCACGTTTGTTAGCGCTTGCTGACGATGTTAAGCAAGTGGCCGGTGTTGCTAAAGTCGATGTTATCAATCAGCAAGAGGCCCTGGCCGACTTTAAGGAACGCTCTGGCTTTGCCGATGCGATAGCCCAGCTTGATAGCAATCCACTGCCACCTGTGCTGGTAGTCCAACCGGCGCCTACCCATACCTCGCCGCAAGCCTCGGAGTTGCTGCTGGCCGAGTTTAAAACCCTGCCAGAAGTAGAACTGGCACAACTCGATCTCGATTGGGTGCGCAAACTCTACGCCTTGTTACAACTGGCTGAAAAAGCCGCAACAGCATTAGGAATCGCGCTCGGCATCGCAGTCCTGCTGATTGTCGGAAATACTATTCGCTTATCCGTTCAAAATCGTCGAGACGAAATTGAAGTGGTCAAGCTGGTCGGTGCCACCGATGCGTTTATTCGCCGGCCTTTTCTTTATACCGGCTTCTGGTATGGGCTGCTCGCCGGCGTCACCTGCTGGCTGATCCTGTCGTTATCGCTTATCTGGCTAAAGGATCCTGTCGCCAACCTGGCGGGTCTGTATCAAAGCCAATTCCAGTTACAGGGTCTGTCCTGGCAGCAAAGCTTTCAGTTGATTGGGATCAGCTGCGGGCTGGGGCTGCTCGGTTCGTGGTTGAGTGTTGGCCGTCATATCCGTCAGATCGAGCCACATTAACTTGTTACAAACTGTTGATTTAGCCCTGAATTGATGGTTGATAGATTGCTCCCAATTGATAATTGTTGCTGTAACAATATGTTTCTTAAGGAAACTTTTTCAATTTTTAGCACTCTAACGGTGAAAGTGCTAAAAAATTAGCACTCTTAATCTGAGAGTGCTAAACTAGCGGGTAATTAGTCAAACCTCCCCTGAGATTAAGGTCTCAATGGAGTGATTGAAACAAGTCTTCGGAAAATTCAACAACTTGTTTCGAGAATACCTGCTAGTTCAGTCAATCGAATTGAAGCAAGAGGGTTTAATAGGTATGAATAAAGCATTAGCAGCAGTCGCGATGTCAGTACCACAAGGTAATATTGAATCGTATATTACCGCCATTCACTCAGTCCCGGTATTATCGGCTGAGCAAGAACAGCAACTGGCTTATCGTTTCAAAAATGAAAACGACCTTGATGCCGTTCGCGAACTGATTCTATCTCACCTGCGATTTGTCGTGCATATTGCGCGCAGCTATAGCGGTTATGGCCTGCCTCAGGCTGACCTCATTCAGGAAGGTAACGTCGGTTTGATGAAAGCGGTCAAGCGATTTGACCCCGATGTTGGTGTGCGTCTGATTTCTTTCGCAGTTCACTGGATCAAAGCCGAAATTCATGAATTTGTTTTGAAAAACTGGCGGATCGTAAAAGTAGCGACCACTAAAGCGCAGCGTAAATTATTCTTTAACCTGCGTGGCGCGAAAAAGAGCCTTAACTGGCTCAGCAACGATGAAATTAAAGCGGTCGCAGACGACCTGGGCGTTTCTGAAATTGAAGTCCGTCGTATGGAAAGTCGCCTGAATTCTCGTGATACCGCTTTTGACCTGCCGAATGATGCAGATGAAGAATCCAGTTTTGCACCTGCGGCATATCTGGAATCTGCCAACAGCGATCCAGCGGACACTTTAGAGCAGGAAGACTGGCAGGCGCACAATCAGCAAAAACTGCTGACAGCCATGCAATCACTCGACGAACGCAGTCAGGCTATTTTGGCAGCGCGTTGGTTAAGCGAAGAAAAGGCCACTTTGCAAGAGCTGGCAGAAGAATATCAGGTGTCTGCAGAGCGCATTCGACAGCTGGAAAAAAATGCCATGAACAAGCTTAAAGCTAGCATGAGCTAAGCATCACATTACCACTATTTAAAAGCGTCCAGATGGGCGCTTTTTTTTGCCCGAATGACCGCATTTAACGCCGTCAAGCGAGGATAGAAATTTACCGCAGCGCACCAAAATGTCTGCGCTAACACCTTGTTTTCATAGCTTTATTTAGAAAAAACGAGATATTTGTCCATTTAGCGATAAATTTTATTCAGCCAACGCCGCGGATTCACTGGGCTCGCGCGAATAGGTCCGATTTTTGACCAAATTGACCAAGAGAAAACGGGTAAGCTGAGCTACACTTAAGCTAAGCATTCCAACAACATCTTTGGACACCGGAGAGAGAGATGATGAAAATACGCTTGCTCAGCTTGATAAGTTGCTTTGTATTTATGTTGGCGAGTTGCAGCGAAAGCCCTGAGCCTAAAAAACCCGCGGCGGAACAGGCCGTTGAAAAAGTCGCCCAGCAAGAAGCGCCTAAATCTCAAGAAAATCAACCCGATTGCCAGCTCAATATGGGATGGGATCCGTGGGAACCTTATCAATACCTGACCCCGGACAACGAAGTCAAAGGTCTCGAAATCGACCTGGTTTCCGCCATGGCGAAAGAAGCGGGTTGTGATTTAACCTTTGTACAAAAAAGCTGGATGAACTTGCTCAACGGTATTCGCAACGGCAGCATCGATGTACTGGGTGGTGCTTCAAAAACTGAAGCGCGGGAAAAGTTTGCGCATTTTTCGGAGCAATATCGCCATGAGTCTTTTGTCTTATATATCCGTAAAGGCGAGTCTGATAAATTTGCCGGCAAATCGTTAAAAGAAATTATCGCTGGTGAGTTCAGACTAGGCGTCACCGATGATTATATCTACGGCGATGAAGTCAGTGAGTTACAGGACAACCCGGCGTATACCAAAAAATTTGTCAGCGTACCGACCACTGAAGTGAACTACTATAACCTGACGCAAAATCAGATTGACGGCTTTTTGGAAGACCCTTTTGTTGCCGCCTACACGATTAAGCGTAAAGGTTTGCAAGATCAAATAGAAGCTTTACCCATCAGCGTTCATAGCGGTGATGTTGCTTTGATGTTTAGCAAGAAAAGTGTCGATCCTGAAGTCGTCAATGCTTTCAATAAAGCCCTGGTGACTCTCAAAGAAAAAGGGGAATATCAGAAAATTCTCGCCAAGTACAGCTTCTGACAAGCGCGCCTTACAAACCCAAAAAAAACCGGCAAGCGCCGGTTTTTTTAGGATTTGATAAAAGTTCAACGACTAAAGGGATTCTCCCTGGTCGCGTTTGATATCAAGAATATCCGAATAAATATTTTCAGTGGGAACGCCTTCCGCTTTGAGCGCCTGATAGACATTGACCACCATTGCTTCTGAGCCACCGATATAATAATCACACGCCGTCACTTTATCACCTAAACGATCGAGAGCGACCTGATGGGGAAAGCCAAACGCGCCGGCCCATTCGCAATTGCTATCACCGACAACTGGCACAAAGTGAAAATTATTGTATTGCCGATCCAGCGCTTCGACCAGCAGGTGTTGGTATAACTCTTCCGGCTGTTGCACGCCAAGGTATAAAGATAACTGTCGCTGGTCACCCTGCTTGAGGGCACTTTCCAACATACTTTTCATCGGCGAAAAGCCCGTTCCACCCGCGATGCAAACGACGTCGCGCTCACTGTCACGAAGACAACATCGGCCAGCCGGTCCTTCTATTTGAAAAGCCGAAGACGACTGGAACAGATCGAGCATCTGACGCACCAGCCCGCCATCATTGAGCAGTCGAATATGGAGTTCAATAAATTGTCGCTCTTCGGGTGCACTGGCTATTGAAAGTGGTACACGATTGCCGTCAGGCATATGCAAAAATAAATATTGTCCGCCTTTAAACTCAAAGAGCTCGCCCGCTTCCGCCTGGATCCGGACTCGATAAATCTGATCGGTTAACTGCGTGATCTCATGAGTAACACAACTTAAGGGGTTCATAGTCCTAATTCGCTCCATATCGCATCAATGCGTTGTTTGACTTCCTGATCCATTTCTATCACCACTCCCCACTCACGTTCGGTTTCACCAGGCCATTTATTGGTAGCATCTATTCCCATTTTAGACCCTAAACCCGAAACAGGGGAAGCAAAGTCCAGATAGTCGATTGGCGTGTTATCGATCAAAGTGGTATCACGCGTTGGGTCGACCCGGGTCGTCATCGCCCAGATAACATCGTTCCAGTCGCGTGCATTCACATCATCGTCAGTCACTATCACGAACTTGGTGTACATAAACTGGCGTAAAAAGCTCCATACGCCCATCATCACCCGCTTGGCATGACCAGGGTACTGCTTTTTCATGGTGACTACCGCCATACGATAGGAACACCCCTCCGGCGGCAGATAAAAATCGACAATTTCGGGAAATTGCTTCTGCAGCAGTGGAATAAACACTTCGTTGAGCGCGACACCCAGTATTGCAGGTTCATCCGGTGGCCGGCCCGTATAGGTAGAATGATAAATTGGATTTTTGCGATGGGTAATTTTCTCGATAGTAAATACCGGAAAACTTTCCACTTCATTGTAATAGCCCGTATGGTCGCCATAAGGCCCTTCTGGCGCCATATCATCCGGATAAATAAAACCTTCCAGCACGTATTCAGCGCTCGCAGGAACTTGCAGGTTATTGCTCAGACAATTCACCACACGAGTCTTCTCACCGCGCAACAATCCCGCAAATGCATACTCGGACAAACTATCTGGAACGGGTGTCACCGCCCCTAAAATGGTCGCCGGATCGGCGCCAAGCGCGACGCTGATGGGAAAGGGTTCGCCGGGGTGGGCTTTTTGCCATTCTTTAAAATCCAGTGCGCCACCACGATGGGATAACCAACGCATGATGACGCGGTTTTTTCCGATCACCTGCTGTCGATAAATGCCCAGATTCTGTCTTTTTTGATGGGGCCCCTGGGTGACAACAAGTCCCCAGGTTATTAGTGGTGCGGCGTCGCCGGGCCAGCAGGTCTGAATAGGGATCTGCGCTAAATCGATTTGATCTCTTTCGATCACCACTTGCTGACACTCAGCATTTTTGCTGACCTTGGCGCTCATATTCAGCACCTGTTTGAATATCGGCGCTTTGTTCCAGGCGTCTTTCAATCCCTCGGGCGGCTCAGGTTCTTTTAAAAATGCCAACAGCTTGCCAACTTCACGCAATTGCGACACATCCTGACAGCCCATCGCCGCCGCGACTCGTCGAGTCGAACCAAATAAATTGGTGAGGACCGGAGTCTGATAGCCTTTCGGATTTTCAAACAGCAGCGCGGGGCCATCGGCGCGTAAAACGCGATCCGAAATTTCTGTCATCTCAAGATTGGGGTCAACAGGAACAGTAATGCGTTTTAGATCACCTTGTTGTTCAAGGTGATCAAGAAAATCTCTTAAGTCTTTATACTTAACCGACTGGGAAAGCATGAGGCGCGCAATCTATTTGCGTTTCATCGAATTAAAAAATTCTTCGTTAGTTTTGGTAAGAGCTAACTTATCCACCAGAAACTCCATCGCTTCGATTTCTTGCATCGGGTGAATAATTTTGCGCAGGATCCACATTTTCTGTAGCTCCTCAGAGGAGGTCAAAAGGTCTTCTTTTCGAGTGCCAGAGCGATTGAAGTTAATCGCCGGAAAGACGCGTTTTTCTGCTATTTTACGGTCCAGGTGTAATTCCATATTACCTGTCCCTTTAAATTCTTCGTAGATGACTTCGTCCATTTTGCTACCGGTATCGACCAGTGCTGTGGCGATAATAGTGAGGCTACCGCCTTCTTCAATATTTCGCGCCGCGCCGAAAAAGCGCTTCGGCCGTTGCAGTGCGTTGGCGTCAACACCACCGGTTAATACTTTCCCGGAAGACGGCACAACCGTGTTATAAGCTCGCGCTAAACGGGTAATCGAGTCAAGCAAGATAATGACGTCTTTTTTGTGTTCGACCAGACGCTTGGCTTTTTCGATGACCATTTCAGCAACTTGCACGTGGCGACTGGCAGGCTCATCAAAGGTGGAAGCCACCACTTCACCGCGCACCGAGCGTTCCATTTCGGTAACCTCTTCCGGACGTTCGTCAATCAGTAATACGATCAAAACGCACTCGGGGTGATTCGCGGTAATCGACTGGGCGATGTTCTGCATCATCATGGTTTTACCCGCTTTTGGCGGTGATACTACGAGCGCTCGCTGGCCTTTTCCGATGGGCGATGCCAAATCAATAACACGCGCAGTAATATCTTCACTCGATCCATTACCGCGCTCCATGATCATTCGCTGGTCAGGGTGCAAAGGTGTAAGGTTTTCAAACAGGATTTTATTCTTGGCGTTTTCGGGGCTATCGAAATTAATTTCATTTATTTTTAACAGGGCGAAGTATCGCTCGCCGTGCTTGGGTGGTCGAATTTTTCCTGAAATCGTGTCACCGGTACGAAGGCTAAAGCGACGAATCTGACTGGGTGAGACATAAATGTCATCTGGCCCCGCCAGGTAAGATGAACCCGCGTTTCTTAAAAACCCAAAGCCATCTGGAAGAATTTCTAATACACCATCGCCGAATATATCTTCACCACTTTTGGCGTGATTCTTTAAGATCGCAAAAATGATGTCTTGTTTGCGCATTCGCGCGGCGTCGTCCAGGCCCGCTTCTTTGGCCATTTCACTCAGTTTAGTAGCGGAGAGTTGTTTGATTTCGGTTAGGTTCATAGGATTACTTTTTGTCTATGGATGGAAAATTAGCAATAAATTGACGTAAATACTCATCAGGGATCTGGAATTTACGTGCGTATTTTTACCTGTCAGTTGTGAAATTTGGTTCTTTTGACCCTAAACCGTCTGCAAGTTAGGCGTAAGAAACGTCTGAATAATGATCAATTTTAAAATAGTTACTGTTATTCTTACTGTTCTATTGATTCTGATTACTAATTCTTCAGGTTACTATTTTTTTAGATTGCTACATTCAGATTACTTTATTCAGATTGCAGAGGATTAGCGGTTTGCCAAAAATTGTTGTCGTTTTGAATTTTCATTTTTAAGCCAGGAGGCTATGAAATGATCTGTCAGTTGAAAAGTAGCATTAAAACAATAATTTGTCCAACTTTTTGCTGAAAACGACAGACTTGGCGGAGACTTTAGAAAATTGACTAAGCAGCCTCCGGACATCTTCCCAGATGCCCGGCGGACAAACGCTAGATATTGCTGTCTAAAAAGGCAGCCAATTGTGATTTGCTGACCGCGCCAACTTGTTGCGCTTCAACCGAACCATTCTTGACCAGAATTAGCGTCGGGATACCACGCACACCGTACTGTGGCGCAGTTTGCTGATTTTCATCGATATTCAGCTTGCCGATTTTGACTTTGCCTTCGTATTCGTCAGCTAGTTCGTCAAGGATAGGGGCAATCATTTTACATGGCCCGCACCACTCAGCCCAGAAATCAACTAGCACTGGCAGGTCTGACTGAAGCACTTCCGCTTCGAAAGTATCATCGGTTAACTGAACAATCTTATCGCTCATGAATTTTCTTCTCCTAAAAAGAATAAAGGGCCGCAGACAAATTCGCCCGTACTCGGTGGATTTGATATGATGCGGCTTTGCTATGTTATGCTTAATTGGGTCTATTCTGCTATCAGTTGATATAAGTTGCAACCTGAGATCGCAAAAAGCTTATTAATTCACTAGGATTTATCTCACCATGGTTACCCATTTATCGACCACTGCATTCAAGAATATGGGGTTACACCCGAAACTTTTAAAGGCCCTGGATTCTCTGGGCTATGAATACGCTACGCCTATCCAGGCGCAAACCCTCCCGCTTCTGCTTAACTCGCAGGATGTCGCTGGTCAGGCTCAAACAGGTACCGGCAAAACCAACGCCTTTTTACTCGCGATACTCAATGAATTATTGACCTTACCGGAGGTTGAAGGTCGCGAAGTGAATGAGCCTCGGGCATTTATTATTGCCCCGACGCGCGAGCTGGTGATCCAAATTTATGAGGACGCGAAAACCCTGTCGCAATTTACTGACCTGAAAATGTGCGTCGCGTTTGGCGGTGCCGATTATGACAAACAGCGCCAGGCAATTGAGTCGGGTTGTGATGTGCTGATTGGCACGGCAGGACGATTAATCGATTATTTTAAGCAAGGGGTTTATAATTTCTACGCGCTTGATTGTGTTGTGCTCGATGAGGCCGACCGCATGTTTGACCTGGGGTTCATCAACGACATTCGTTATCTTTTCAGGAAAATGCCTAAGCCCACCGAACGCCTCAATATGCTGTTTTCTGCGACCCTGTCACACCGGGTAAAAGAACTCGCTTACGAGCATATGAATCATCCGCAACACATTCACGTTGAATCAGAGCAGATCACTGCCGATCGCGTGCGTCAGTTGCTTTATTATCCCGCCAATCACGAAAAATTGCCTTTGCTAGTCGGACTGATGAATAAACACCAGCCGGAAAAAGCGATGCTGTTCACCAACACCCGTCGTCAGGCGGAAAAAGTCTGGCTGAGCCTCAAGGGGAATGATATTAAAGCCGGCTTATTGACCGGTGATGTTCCTCAGAAAAAACGCATTCGGCTGCTCGACGAATTGAAGCAGGGCAAAATCGATATTCTGATTGCGACTGATGTCGCCGCGCGTGGTCTGCATATTGACGGGGTCACCCATGTGTTTAACTATGATTTACCCGACGATAAAGAAGATTATGTTCACCGTATTGGTCGAACCGCGCGTGCCGGTGCTGAAGGTGACGCAATTTCTTTTGCTGGTGAAGACAACGCTTTTAACTTACCAGCCATCGAAGAATATATTGGCCACACCATTCCGACCGCTGAGGTGGACCCAAGCTTACTGGCAGAAATCAAACCGTCTGCGCCAATGGAGCGTCGACCGCGTCCAAGCGGCAACCGCAATCGAGGGCCACGCAGCTCAAGCGGCGGTCGCCGTCATCATTCTGCCAGAGGTCAAAAGTCGAGTTAAACCGCTATGTCAGAATTGTCAATCCAAGCTGACCTGACCCTTGAAGCGCAAGGGTTAAGGTGTCCCGAACCGGTTATGATGATCCGTAAATCAATTCGCGCGATGGATGCGGGGCAGGTGTTATTAATTATCGCCGATGATCCCGCCACTACTCGAGACGTGCCGAGTTTTTGTGAGTTTATGGACCATCAATTGCTCGACTCGCAAACCGAACAATTGCCATTCCAATACTGGATAAAAAAAGGCCAGTAAGCTCGATGCTCAATGATCCGGCGCTACTCAAATCGCTCAGCGACACCGAACTGCCGCCGGTAGAGCAATGGGATCCAGCATACTGTGGCGCCATTGATCTAGTCATTCGAGCCGACGGCCGCTGGGATTATGAAGGTACGCCCATCGGTCGACGCCGACTGCAGATTTTATTTTCTCGCATCATCAAAAAAGAAAACGATCGCTACTTTCTGGTAACCCCGGTCGAAAAAGTCGCCATCAAAGTCGTGTGGCAGCCTTTTGTGATTGTGGATTTTGACATCGAAGAGCAAGATGGTCAGGCTATTTATCGACTGACGGACAATTGCGAAAATCAGATTGAACTAAACCGCCCGGGTCAAATACAACTCGACAACTATCAGGGGCAACGGCTACCCATTGTCAATGTAAGGCGAAACCTGTATGCCAGTTTTAGCCGCAGCTGTTATTACCGATTATTAGAGCAAGCTGAAATTGTAGAGCAACATGACCCGCATCAAGTTCAAATTACTTCGAAGGGGTTAACCTTTCAACTCGGTGAATTCACCGAGGACTAAGTGAGGACAAAACAGTCAATGCAGATAGTCTTTCACAAAATACCCAGACTCGCTAAACTGTTTTACCTGATCGGTTTTATCATTGTGACCCTGTCGATGATTATTTTTTTTAACTATCCCTCGCTGGTCGCGCCCGTTCGATTACAGCAGGCCTTTATCGGCGGTGCCATAATCGTGGCGCTCGGATCAGTCATTAATACTATCCATCAATTTAAACGCCCAAAACCCGACAAGAAGGAATAAGCTATGCTGAGCGACTCTGAAATTGCCAAACAATGCCAGCCCAAACCCATCGCGGAAATTGCCAAGCAGCTGAATATCGATGAGCAGTTCCTGATCCCATTTGGAAACGACATTACTAAAATTCATATCGACGCTTTGAAGCAGCCTTCACAACAGAAAAATGGCAAATTGATCCTGGTCTCTGCGACGACGCCAACGCCTGCCGGTGAAGGCAAAACCACCACCACAATTGGACTCGGCCAGGCGTTTACCCAGCTAGGAGATTCAGTTTGTCTAGCACTAAGAGAACCCTCCCTCGGCCCGTGTATGGGAATGAAAGGCGGAGCCACTGGCGGCGGTTACTCGCAAGTCTTACCGGTCGATCGGATAAACCTGCACTTCACCGGCGACTTTCATGCCATTACCACGGTCAACAATTTAATTTCAGCCGCCATTGATAACCATGTTTTCCATGGAAATGCGCTCAACATCGACCCTCGTCAGATCGTCTGGCGAAGAGTGATGGATATGAACGATCGCAGCCTGAGAAATATTGTTCTTGGCCTCGGTGGAAAAATGCAGGGGATCCCACGTGAAGGCGGGTTTGACATAACAGCAGCGTCGGAAATAATGGCAATTTTATGTCTCGCAACAGACTTCGCCGACCTGGAACGCCGCCTGAACGATACGCTGATTGGCTATAGCCATACCGATGAGCCGGTATTTGTGAAATCGCTTGGCATCACCGGCGCGCTGCTCGCCTTATTGCGCGACGCGCTGCATCCCAATCTGGTACAAAGTCTTGAAGGTACACCGACTTTTATTCACGGCGGACCATTTGCCAATATTGCCCACGGCTGCAATAGCGTACTAGCGACCAAAATGGCCATGCATCACGCCGAGTGGGCAATCACCGAAGCCGGATTTGGTTTCGATTTAGGCGCAGAAAAATTCTTTGATATCAAATGCCGAATGGCTGAGATTGACCCTGCTGCGGTCGTCCTGGTCACTACCGTACGCGCGCTCAAAATGCATGGTGGTATGGATAAGCAACACTTAACCACGCCGAACACTGAATTTGTCAAAGCGGGCCTTGAAAACCTCGACAAACATATCGAAAGCGTTCAGTTGTTTAACAAAGTTCCGGTTGTCGCGTGTAATCGATTTATCGATGATACCGACGAAGAAGTCGCCATTATTCGCGCGCACGTAGAAGCCAAAGGGATTTTGTTCGCCGAAAGCAATCACTTTACCGAAGGCGGCAAAGGCGCGCTAGAACTGGCTGAAAAAGTCAAACAGGCGGCGGCACAAACCCAGCCCTTTAAACCGCTCTACGATCTTCAGGATTCGGTGGTCGATAAAATTAAAAAAGTGTGCAAAGCCATGTACGGTGCGCGCGATGTTGCTTTTACCAAAGACGCAGAAAAAGATTTACGCCACGTTGAATATCTAAAACTCACCAATCTACCAATCTGCATCGCCAAAGCGCCCAGCTCTCTATCAGACGACCCTTTATTGCACGGTCGCCCCAGAGATTTCCAAGTCACGGTCAGAAATATTCAGGTCAATGCCGGGGCGGGTTTTTTAGTCGTGCTCACGGGTAACATCATGCGAATGCCGGGACTGCCAAAAGAACCAGCGGCAACTAAAGTGGAGTTACTTCCAAATGGTGAAATTATTGGCGTAAGCTAAATTGAAAAAAACAAAGCCCGCATCAGCGGGCTTTAGTAACCGAGTAAAATAAGTCTTATTCGCTACTCGACAATTCCTTTAATTTTAATATCCAGATGATCACCGGGACGAATATCTAACCCCAATTTTTTGCAATCGACAAAAGTCTCTCCTTCTGCCATGTCTTGGACGATTTTCTGCCCCGTGGTCAGGTTTTTACACATCACACGATAAGGCGAGATCCCAATTGGCGAAACCCCTACAGGCGGAACGGTATTGAATACGATTTCGCCTCTTAATGCACTGTTTGAATTGCCACAGTACTGCTCGAAAGTGGCACTCAGTGAGGTAAGGTTGCCGTCTTCATCATAGCCTACTTCATAAACTTCAAAACTACCCGATACGGTGTTACAACCTCTCCCATTTCCAGTAAATGACAGACCCGGATTTTCAGCACTTTGGAAGGGATATCTTTCAGCACCTGAGTAAGTACCGCTCTGAATTTCTAAGTCTCCTGGCGCTGCAAGATTAAGCGTCCAGTAGAGATAGGGATCGTCAGGAAAATTGCGGATATTGACGGTGATGCCATTATCGAAGTTTCTTGAATAAGTGATATCAACGATTTCGTCGGTATATTGATAGGTTTCGCCCTGACCAATATAGTCACCGGTTTCGCTGACCAGATTAATTTCGGTTTCGGCTTGTGCTAAAGAGATGGTAAGGAAGAATAGCAATACAGAATTGATGACTTTTTTCATTTTATGATCCTTCATAATTTGATGAGTTCCGTCGAGGAGTCTATGGCTTGCCCATTAAAAAGTCTAGCAACGTCATATTGAATATTTAATCTATGCTTGATTTTGTGCCGCACTCATCATTTGTCGTTCTTTTCAATTTGACGACTGGTGCTTTGTCATAGAATTTTCATTCATTCTAGTCGAGTTTTAAACGCAATAAAAATATGCCAAATTGTTTACAACTATAAAATAACGGTAGACCGCCTTCATTGGTCAGATTACCTCGCCTGACTCATTCGTCTATTGTTACATTTAAAAATTTTCCTTCACTTTTATTTAAACGCCCGAATGTCTATGATTGAATTCATAAAACCAGCATCAAAGGGTAGAAGCATGACAGGCATCCAACTCAAGCGTTCGTTTTGTTTAAGTGTGGTTTTACTTCTATCGTTTTCCGCTCATGCCAAAAATCCCTGGGCTAACGCCATCGGTCTTTCCAAAAGTCCTCAAGCCATTGGGTCGGTTGAAACACGGGCAAATGTTTCGGTATCCGATGGTTTAAAATACACGACGCAATCTTCCTGGCAGTCGAATGACTATGTCATTTTTAGCCTGCAATACCCGGATAAAACAACGACCTTGGGTAAAGAGGGACTTTACTATTGGTCCTTCGATGGCAAATCACAGCGCGATCACGACGATAAACTACGCGACTTTATTTTTGGACACCAGTTTCACGCCGAGCTATTGTTTCCCGACAATTTTGTCACTCAATTGACACCAGAAAAACGCGCCAGTGAGCGCTGTGAATGTTGGCTGACCAAAGGATTTGACCTGGATAATAACGCGGTCGAGTATCATTCCGCGCGCGACTCTAACCAGCTCATCTACAAAGTCGTGCAAAATAAAAAGCATGGCACGATAACCAACCAATATCTCTCGTGGCAGAAAACAGGCGCATTAACTTTACCGCACGAAATCAAAATCACCCACGATGGTCGAGTCTTTAATTACGCATTTACCCAAATCAGTTTTAATTCTGACGAGTCCTATCAGCAATTAAGAACGGCTTATGACAAACTCAACGACGCACAGAAAATCCGGCGTCTGCATCAGGATATGATGGACGCCCACATAAAAAGTGACGCGAGTCTTATGGCTCACATTTGGGCCGATGATATTACCATAGTCAATCGAGGAAAGATTGATACCGTCAGCGGAAAAGCGGCGGCGGAAAAAATGCGTCAATCATTATCTATGCGGCAACATAGTCGTTATTACGATCTAGATTTACCTCAGGTGAAACTTTCAGATGACAAGACATTGGCCTATTTGATAGCACGAATCAAAGCTGAGGGAAATCGCATAGGAAAACCCCAGGAAACATTTACTTTTGTTTCGGCCTGGCTGGCGACGTTCGAAAAGCAGGATGGAATTTGGAAGATGACGTCAAACGCGTCAAACTTTGAGTGATTGTTGCAACGCAGATAAGGCTAGATATAATAGCGTCGGTTTGCGCTATTAAATTGAAGATAACTTCAAATACTCCGCAGGATAGCTTAATCTCATATCAATACCTAAAATACGAGAATTTCCTTTAACCTTATACTCTGGCGCTGATACATGAGTTTCTTCCTGAGGAATTATTCGCAATATCAGATGTGGCTTGTCTCGCACAAGCTCATAAGGAAATCCATCATAGTCAACTCTATCGTCGTGAGTTGCCCCATTTAATCCGCTTAAGATTTTTCCGATAAAGTGAAAGGTTACTCTAATTGTTCGTTCGTCATTTCCAGAACCAGAGCCATATAGATCGGTGGGTGATTTAAGTTCAATTCCAATTCGATTAAACGCTTGAAGCAGTTTAATTGGGATTATTTTTTTATACGCCAACTTCCATTCAGTACACAAATCACAATCACACCCGTATGCCGGTGTACCTCCTTGATTTTGAATCTTGCGCGTTGCATCCAAATCTATAGCTAGCATCCAATTTAAAAGTGGAATTGTTGGTCGACGCTTCTTCAATTGGCCCCTCAGTCGGTTAGTCCTTACTGCTATCTACAGCTTTTACGCTCTTGTTAGTATCTGCAATGCAGTCTACAACCTTGCCCCGTTAAATTCTAGCTGCTAATATTATGCGCATTACAATACGCATGAAAAGGTGGCAATATGCAGGCATTATATGATCTAAAAGCCCCAAAAAAACCCACAAATCTTAGTTTAAACAGTGACTTACTTAAAAAAACTAAGGCCTTGAACATAAACCTGTCTGCGACTTTAGAACAAGCATTACAAGCCAAGCTTGCTGAAAACGCAGCGGAAAAATGGGTTAAGGAAAATAACCGCGCGATTAAAGCGTACAACGAATCTGTCGAGAAAAATGGACTGTTTGCGGATGAACATAGGCAGTTCTAATGGCGCAATTTGATGTTTACGAAAATCCAAGCAGGCATACTCGAAAAGCCTACCCCTTCATCTTAGACATCCAACACCCTTTAATTGAAGATCTCGCAACAAGAATAGTCGTGCCGCTTGGAGATGTTAAAAACTTCAAGAATGAAGAACTCAAAGGCTTAACGCCTAAAGTAGAATTTGAAAATAAAGAACTGTTAATTTTAGTTCCTCAAATTGCTTCTATGACTAAGAATTCCTTAAAAGATCCTATAGGTTCATTATCACATTTACGTAGTGAAATTATCTCTGCTTTAGATTTCGCAATTACCGGCATTTAACGCGTCGATGACCGACACAGCTTTACTATCTCTGGCCCCTTTATACTTCACGTAGATTGACTTGCTAAAGTTTTACTCACTAAGATGTTCTAGTTGTTGAGAGACCAATGCAGCAACATCACCTTTATTCATTTTCTCTAACGAGTAACTTCTACATGTGGCCTCGAACATAACATCTTTAAAGCAAACGATATAATGCTTTTTATCCTTATACATCTCGTCACTATGCCGTGGATGAATCCTGTTGCCAACCATCTGTTCCTTAATCCAAGGTGAGTTTATTACCTCGTAAAAGCCATATGTTAAGGGCGCAAACTTTGATAAAGGGTGCGCTCCTCTACCTTCATCGTTTGGCGAGCCATATCTAATAGTGCTGCCATTAAATTTAAGCGTGTGAATAACTCCTTCTCGTTCCTCAAGAAGCAGATACGCGTCAAGCTGAGTCGAGATCAAGAAATTTTCATACATAAACTGGTAATTATTACTAAGTTCGAGCTCAATGATTTTTGGTTTTTTATTAAACATGACTTTCTCTATAGACACATATGTCTGTTTATACTTTGAGTAGTTAAAGATGTGATTACAAAGCTCTGCTCAATAAAAACGATCAGCGAATTAAGACCGCTTATAACTGACTGCCTAGCAGGCCTGCGCTGCAGCAGCTGCTTTATCGCGTTTTTAGACCGCTAGCTTGGAGGCTTTTGAATACACCAAAAAAGCAAATAGAACTTCAATCAATCCACAGGCTGCTGCGACAATTGCCGGTGGAACTGCGGAAAAAAAGAGAAGGTTAGCGGCGATAATAAGACTTCCTCCGAACGCCCAGAAAATGGGTCTGCCAAACACCGTCGCAAAAACCAGGTAACGGCTTCCGATTGTCGCCATCATCGCCGGGAAAAACAGTTCAGGCTTTAGAAGATAAAGGCCGTAAGACATAGCACAGCAGAGGATCAGCCAGACTGTCGACGCTCCCACCAGTTGATTGAGCGCGTTGTCTTTGCTGGTTTTCGCCGGTAGCCCCATCGCTTTTTCAACGACAGTGCCAATCGGATGGATCAGCGCGCCGCCGATAAGAAGCGTCCACACGCCTTGGTACATTCCCAGCTGGTAGCAAACAACTGCAGCCGTAATCCAGACAAGGCCGGATACCAGGATTCCTGGGGCTCCGTCGCAATAGGCGTAGCGCATTTCGCGTTGATGTTCTTCGGTCGGAGATAATTTCATCAGTTATATATTCTCTTTATTGGAGCAAAAAAAATGATTCCGATTGCATAAACAACTACCGATACAAGTTTTAATACTAAACTGGGACTCAATACAATCACAAATGCAATAAACAGCCACAAAAATTTCCAGCGAGAAACAGTCCATTCACCGCGGCATTTGGCACACTTTTGCGGTTCAGCGTGCCTGACCTCGAGCGCTTTATCTAAAAAGCTAATCGTTTCAGAGTTACAGTATGGACAAGTGAAATTCATCTTCCAGTGCGCCGAGCAATGCTGTTCCGTTATCAGATTGAGAATCTTTTCATTTAATTTTCAATAGCCTACATTCAGATGCAAGAATGCGCAAGGTGCGCTTTCTGCCGCTACCGAACAATGGATGATTGAACGACGTATTTTTTATCTTTAAATCTCAACTGGTTAGCCGGTGGCCGGCGACCTTTCTCGATTCGACTTGACAGGAACTACTTATACAAGTAGCTTGTGTCATTTATTAGCGCGATCGATTATTTTTCAGCGAAACGAATAAATCATGCAAATAACGCCCCAATCACTCAATAAAGCGCGTCGAGCATTACTCAAATGCGAGTTTATCGGACCGACCGTAAAACAACACGGTAAATGTACCATCGATCCCAGTATGGTCGATCCCTTCGACACATTGATAGTCTCAATCATTTCACAACAACTTTCCGTTAAAGCCGCAGCAACGATAGAAGGGCGTGTAAGAGATTTAGCCGGCAAACGATTTCGCCCGACCAAGCTTGTTAACTTTTCGCACGAGCAACTCCGCGCCTGCGGTTTGTCCAACCGAAAAGTTGAATATATCCAGGGCATCGCAGATGCCGTTAAACGCCGTAAACTCAGTTTTAAAAAATTAGAAAACGCCAGCGACGAGCAAGTGATAAAAAAACTGGTCGAACTTCGCGGTGTCGGCAAGTGGACCGCGGAAATGTTTATGATTTTTTCGTTAGGGCGCATCGATATTTTTTCACCGCTAGACGTCGGCTTGCAAAGGGGAATGCGTCACCTATTTGGCGACAAAGCACACGACCTGGCCGCGATGGAAAAATTAGCAGAACGCTGGCAACCTTATCGTAGCATCGCCAGTTGGTATTTGTGGAAAATTGTTGATTAAGTTTCGGTGAAAACCAAGCTTGCTCCACTCGACGAACTGAAAATTACGCTTCTGATGGATAAAATTCGGTTTGAATTCTTTTACAGTAGTCCACCAACACCGGATAACTCTTGGCAATATCGTTAAACGGATTATCCAGTTCAGCGAGTATAAATTCCGCTAAAAATGCATAAGCCGTGGCATCCAGCGAACAAGGCGTGTTGCCGAAAAAATATTTTTTATCGCCGAGTAAATCGGATAATGCATGGAATGTCTTGCGACAAATATCTTTTATTTCTTCCACCGAATGTTTCGACATGCCCTGTTTTTCGATCCGCTGCGCGGTTTTTCGACGCACAAGAGCAGGCACAAACAGTTTCATCCAGAATGGCAACCGTCGGAAAAATACTTTTTTTACCACCCGCCATGAATCCGGGTAGATCCAGCGAGAATAAATTAGCGCAAAGTATAAATTTTCGTCGAGCGACTTAGTGACCAGATACGCAATCGCTTTTTGCTCAGCGGTTAATTGTTGGTCGAGTTTGTCGCCAAATTCCCGCTTTAGATAATCACAGATAAACTGAGAATCAGCGACTGTTTTACCGTTATGGCTGATAAAAGGCAGCTTGCCTTTGGGCGCTTTTTTCATATTGCCAAGACCCGGTTTTAACTCGTGTTCGATACCTGCCATGCGCAGGTAGGCGTCTACTTTGAGGACAAAAGGGCTGGGGTCGGGCATGCCGAGGTTGGGCCCAAAACTGTGCAAAGTTATCATGATGAAACGCAATTCCTTTTTGAGTTTGGCAGGTTATGCGTCAAACAATAAGCCAATGTGGCAAAAGTGTCTAGCCAGGATTTACGACAAAATACCTTTTTCAATGGCAATCAGCACGGCGCGCGTGCGATCTCGAACGCCGAGTTTGGCGAGTACGTTAGACACGTGATTTTTAATGGTGCCTTCAGATTTATGCAGCGCTTGGGAAATTTCTTTATTGGAACAGCCGCTTGCCATTAATCCGAGTACTTCTCGCTCTTTCGGTGACAAAGCTTCGATTTGCTCGGGTACGTTAAAATCGGAATGATGCCCTTGTAGGCCTTGCAGTAACCGCTCGGTAAGCGCCGGTTGCATCAGCCGCTCACCCCGATGCACCGTCTCAATGCCGTCGATCAGGGTATCGAGCGACACATCTTTTAGCAGGTAGCCTTTCGCACCAGCCTGGATACCGCGCAGAATAAACTCGTGGTCATCAAAGGTCGTTAAAATTATCACCGGCGTTTTAATAGCTTTTTCGGCCAGCTGGTTCAAGGTGGCAATGCCGTCCATCACCGGCATCGACAGATCGAGCAAAATCACGTCCGGCTGGCACTCGTTAATTTTAGCGACGACTTCGCTGCCGTCCTGCGCTTCGCCAACGACCGAGACTTTGTCCGACAAATTTAGAAGACTCTTAATGCCTTCTCGGACCAGCATCTGGTCATCGGCTAACATCACTCGAATAGTCATGATGAGACTTCGCCGGTTAATTTTTGCTGAGGAATATTGATAAAAATTTTCAGCGCTTTATCAATTTCTCCTAAGTCTAACGTACCGCTCAAAGCGCTGATCCTTTCCTGAATGCCGTTAAGGCCGTTGCCTTTAACAAAACCTTTTCGGATTTGGCCGTTATCATACATTTCCAATTTTAAGGTTTCATTTTCATCGCGTAGATTAATCCACATCTGATCTGCGCCGCTATGACGTAGGCTATTAGTTATCGCTTCCTGAATAACGCTAAGAAGCGCTTTGGCTAGCTCCAGATCGTCCAGGTTAAGCGTCGCGTCAATGTGGCTGTGGATTTTCAGCTTAGGCGTATTGGACACTAACAGCTCGACCATTTTATGAAAATCGAGCGACTGATTTTCTCGCATGGTGGTCACGGCTTCGCGGACATCGCTGAGCAGTAATTTGGCGAGCGAATGGCATTGATCGATCTTCACTTTGGCCTCACCGTCGCTCAGGTGACCGGCGACCTGTAAGTTGATAATCAGCGCGGTTAAGTGATGGCCGAGCAGATCATGTAAATCCCTTGCGATTCGAGTTCGCTCATTTTGCCGTGAAGCCTCTGCTAATAAGTTTTGCGTCGCTTGAAGTTCCTGATTGAGTCGTTGCGATTCGAGCGTCGCCTGTTCGGCTTTGCGCGTCTGGTAACTCATCACGATGGCAAAAAAGTGAAACGTCATAAACAGCAAAGCTTGCAAAAACAGATTATTGCCGCCCCAGCGCAGCGCAAACCCCAGGTTCCAGACAACCACGACCAGAAGCATAATCAAGATCGAGCGCTTTAAGCTGGCGACGTGGGGTAAAATGGATACCCAGATAATCGTCAAAATGGCGAGAAAATCAATTCGAATCAACATGATTAAAGCAAAGGCACAACCAAGTTGAACGGCCATTACGGTGTAGCGAACGCCGAGTGAATCCGGTAAAAAGCCTTCCCTGACCTGCGCGATAAAACAGCCGATATACAGCAAAAATAAGCCGACAACCGAGACCCACAAAATCCCGTCGGCCCTATCGGACAGGCTTAAAAAATAGACACTCAGGCCAAAGACAATGGCCCAGGTACCCACCGCGCCAATTTCAGATAAGCTGATTAAATTCGATTTATTTTTCATCTTGGCATTATGTCAGACCCGACGACGGATAAAAATAGGCCAAAAGTCATGGTTTAAATTGATGACTTCTAGCACTGATACCAAAGGGGGTTAGTTTTTACAATGAGTCAACAGTAAGAATCATCCTTCAGGGATTACAGCCTAGGAGTCGACTATGTCGCATTTTATTCACCAAACCGCCTTTTATATCCATGTTGTGCTCGGCAGCTTAGCGCTAGTTATTTTCTGGCTACCGATATTTGCCAAAAAAGGCAGCCAAAACCATGTTCGCTTCGGCAACTATTTTGTCGCCGCGATGTACACCGTATCCATTACCGGCCTGATTATGAGCGTGCTGGTGTTAATCGACCCCGTCGCCGTGCGCTTGTACGACACCAATATGCCGGCGGACGAGCTTGCGAGAATTATCTATCGCAACCGAATTTTCGCGATGTTTTTACTGATGTTATCGTTATTGGTACTCAGTAATACGCGCCATTCTATTTTAGTTTTAAAAGCCAAGAACGACCGTACCCAATTGCGTTCATCCGCCCACCTATCGCTGGTGATTTTGCTCGGCGTGACCGGCTTCATTACCGCTATCTATGGCATTATGCACAATATATTGTTGTTCCAGATATTTGCGAGTCTGTCGGTATTCAACTCATTAGGCCTGCTGCGCTACATTTTTAAATCGCATCTGCAAAAGCGCGAATGGATCATCGAACATCTGGGCAATATTATCGGCTCAGGGATCGGCGCTTATACGGCATTTTTTGCTTTCGGTGGACGACGCTTGTTTGAACAATTGCTTACCGGTAATTTGCAGGTTATTCCCTGGGTCATACCGGGCGTAGTCGGTGTGGTGAGCACCATTTATCTGGCAAAAAAATATCGCAAGCAATACCGCGTCGCTTAAATCGAGAGTTATCAGACGTTAATAAATCTCGACGCGCTCAAGGCCAGTTGGCAGAACGCTGTACAGGCTTTGGGACAGTTCATCGTCCGTTTGATGAACGTATAAAATGCGCGAACTATCGGTCAGCCAGACAAAGCGACTGACTTGTCCCTTGTCGACTAAGTTAGTGCGATTTCCGCCATTTATATCCGCCACCTGGAGGCCAACATCCCCGGCAGGCGTGATCACCTGATAAATCAGATGCGCGCTATCGGGTGAGGATAAATACAGCGCTGACAAAGCATGCTCACCTTCAAGCGTTTCGCTAACACGATATGTGTTAGACCCATCAGCCATTAACGCGTAGATTCCATCCAGACCCGCTTCACCGCTGACCGGAAATAAGAGCCGACTACTATCTGCGGTCCATTGACTTTGCGCAACTTCGATAATCGCCTGGTCGCTCAGATTCAGCTCGGCTGCGACTCGCCTGCTGCCGTCGGCGGCGCTGATATACAGCTCATCAAAAGTTCGTTCCGTTGCAAATTCACCGGCAAAAGACACAAATTGGCCATCAGGCGAAAATAGCCATGCCTCGTATAACAGGTCGTCACTGGCCATCGGCGGGTTCATCTGACGATGAAACTGGCCATCGGAAGAGACCGTAAAAAGCTCCATAACGCCGATAGTGTTTTGATCGGCGCGATAGCCGATACGCTCGCTGTCAGCCAGCCACTGCCATTCAATCACATTCGGATTGGCAATATTGATGGTGTCGAGCAGGTGGCGGCGATTCGTGCCATCGCGTTCCACCGAATACAAGCTCAATTGATTGGCCAGACTGCTATCTTCACTAAATGCGATGCGGCTATTATCGGGGGACAATTGAAATTCGCTCACGCCCTGGGCTAAACCACTATTACTCAAAAGCGTTCGATTGGTGCCGTTTCCGCCGACGATATACAGTTCGGCTGGCGAACCGATGTTCTGCGAAACATACACGACCTGAGTGTCGTCGTTAGAAAATTCCCAGCCGAGAATGCGCGAATCCGCGTTAAGGTCCTGGTTTAACTGAGTCAGCGCGCTCCCGCTCGAGGTCACCGAGTAAAGGGTCTGTGATACCTCCGACATGGCGCTCACCGACTCAACCATAAAGGTAATGGTGCGACCCTGATTCTGGGTTTTCCAGCAATGTTCGTTAAGACATTTAACCGACAGATCGCCGCTAACTTCTACTAACCCAGAGCCATTGGCCGCAATCGATTGAATTTCAAATATCCCGTCGTCGTCCGGGTCACTCCTGAAGATCAGGCTACTGCTACCAAAAAGCCACTGCCAGTTATAGTGAACAGAGGTGCCGCTGTTGTCCGTGGTTGCCGTACCAATCGCATCGGTCAATAATACTTCGTCGCTGCCGTCGAGCAGATTAGCGTAAAGTTCATCGACGCCATCGTTATCTTTATCCGCACGATAGGCAATCAGGCTATTGTCAAAATTGAGGCCGAAAGGCCGTAACCCATTGTTCGCCGAAAAATAATCAGTGATAGCAGAGCGCGCTCCGCTGGTAAGGTCAAAACTATACAGCTCAAACCGGTTGGTCGCGGTCTCGACGGTAAACAGCAGCAGCGAGTCGCTTTGGTGAATGATCTGGATTTTTTGCGAAAACTCGGCCGGTGGAATCAAGGGATCTGGTGAATCGTCACTACTACTGCTCCCGCCACAGGCGCAAAGCCCGGCCAACAAAATTAGCGAGGCGACCACTGAAAAAATATTTGATGGATTAAAACCGAACAACATCGAGATAAAGACCTGCCAAAAAACTTAAATCTGTCTTAAGTGTATGACAAATTTAGGGTTTTGCCATTTTTGATGTCATTTTCGCTAAACAAGACGACGCCTTCACGCCTTCGCTCTGCACGCATTCGAGATAGGACTAAAACCCGCGGTCCCGCCCCTGTGACAGCGGGGGAACCAGGCAGATCGAATTAATAATAACGCGCTATTTCAGGTAGCGTGCTGACAGGGCGACTAACGGTGCGCCGGTTGGTTTACCGTGTTGCCAGTCGCTATCTTCCACGCCACTACCTGCAATATCAACATGCACATACGCCAATGGCTGCTCTGATTTAGAATGGTGTTTATCCAAACCGGCAGACAACGCCAGAAACGCCATTGGAAACTGGTGCCCGCGCGCAACGCTGACCGAAGGGCCATTATTGGACGACAACACATCATCCGCTTTGGTGCGTGGCCGGATCATATGCCAGTCTTCTCGGCGCGAACGACCGACTTCAATACCGTCGCCCCAATGTTCACCCGCATCCTCCAGTTTAGCGCCTACCTGATTATCTCGCGCCGGTCCATTTTCAATCAATATGGTGTAGGGTCCCGCTGCGAGCGCTGCGTGTCCTGTGAGTGTGGCGACGGTCATCAATTCTGGCGCGACTTCATTTTTGGCCTGCTCGCGTCCGTGGGACAGAAGATCGGCCATAACCAGACGGCCTTCAGCATCGGTGTTACCAATGCGCACCCGCACGCCTGAATGGGCTTTTATAATTTCATCAGCCACAAAGCAGTCGGTTCCGATACTGTTGCGGACCAGACCGAGCGATGCGACAACTTTTAAACCTTTGGGCTTAAATTCGGCGACGGTTTTCATAAACCCGGCGACCGCTGCCGCGCCACCTTTATCCCGACTCATACCAGCCATATGCCCGCCAACTTTGACATCGGCGCCGCCAGTATCGTAGGTCACGCCTTTACCGATCAAAATCAAAGTTTTCTCAATTGGCCCTTCGCCGACATATTGCATATTAATCACTCGTGGCTGGTGACGTTCGACTTGCAGCGAAGCACGCGCCACGGCTGCTAATAGTGGATACTCTCTTTCAATAAACGACTGGTCATCAATGATTTGCAATTCAACGTCATTGTTCTGAAAGGCGTCGCGACAATAGTCGGCAAAGCCAGGCGGTGCAAATCGCTCTGGATTGGTTCCCGCCAGGTCACGCGCCAGGCGACGGCCGGCTTCCACTGCGGTCAAATAGCGGCTATCAATCTGGCCATTTAGATCAAATAAGGTAATGGCGTCGACCGGTTCGATTTCCTGCTCATCGAGCGCTTCGCGCGCTTCCAGCGGTTGCCATAACGCCTGACAGGCGCTGAGATAACTGACTGACAAGGCCTGGGCAAAATCAGAATCAGCCGGAATACCTTCAACGAGTACGAGCGGGCTTTTCGCCCCCGCATCTTTGGCGACCAACACGGCTTTTGCTGCGGCATCACCAAAATTACGCACATCGTCGTAATCTCGATCAACCGGCCCGGTGGGACTGTGGATCAAACGCCCACCGGCTAAATCTGGTGCATGCGTCAGCACCACTTCACTGCCGACGCGCCTGTCGACCTTTGCCGTTTGTTCAAGGATGCCCGCGATCTGTTCGCTCAGGTCGCATCCAGTCTTACTGGACACCAGAATGACCGCGTCGTTTTGCGTATTTGCCGCGAGTAATGCTTGTGGGTCATTAACCACTAATAACTTGGGAAAAGCCATAAGATCTCCTAACAACCGAGACCGGCGAGTCATCGGTTTGAATGATTAAATCGTTGAATTTTGGTTTTACGTATTCGAATTTTCGAACGAAGAGAACTGCAGGCAACTATACACTATTTTTGCAATCGGTTGATCTGTCCAGTTGGCCTCGATTACCGTCCACATACCGCCAGGCACCTTTTTGTTCAGGCGCCTGGCGGTATGAAATTTTCTAGCCTGTTAAAAAGATAGTTCTTTTGGCTCTTCAAAGGGCGAGACCAGGGTGCTGTCTTTAGTGCAAAACTGCGCTTCAGGGTGTCGCTTCGCCATTAATTCTTGAACTTGAGCCACCTGCCTGGCGGCGACATCCACCATAATCAGGTAAAAACCCTGCTCAATTTTGTCGTGGAAGGGTTTCACTTTGATATTTTCATTCTGCACGCCATACAAGGTGCCGTGCCACACGCCAAATAGGATGCCCGCCACAAACACGCCCGCCAGAATAGCAAATGATGGTGCTTCGCCGTGGACCGGAATCTGCGATAATACCAGCGCCGCGAGTAACCCCGCGCCTAAACCAATCAAGGTACTTTTTTCCAGGCTATGGACCAGGTCGGTTTTCTGAATCACATTGGCCGAGTGAATGCGCCGTTTATATAATCCCGCTTCATCTTTGCTTAACACATGAAAATTCCAGTCGGTAATCCCTGCATGATGTAAGTCGTGGGAGATTTGTTCTGTGCTATCAATATTTTTGGTCAGGTAAAACAGTCTTTTCATGGTTGCTCCTCCTGCTCGAGATGCTCGTCGCATAGCCTTAGGCGGCGAATGACGAAGATAGAATGTCAATTAAATCTACTCCAAAAAATCAGCCGCCTCCATAAAATCACCCTCGGCTCGGCACCAAGTAACCGATTGATTTAAAAACCAAATCAAATATTCCAAAGGCTGCTAAAAATAAGCCAGGCACCTCCATGGTGAGCCGCCGCTCCGTGATCTCAACCTCAAGGGGGCCCAGCTAGGAGTTCGCCAACTGTTTATTTAAACGGGCAATTTCATCTGCCTGTTCGCTGGTGAGTGCATAGATAGTTTTAATAAAACATTTGCGTTGAGGTTGTTGCGGGACAGATATCGAGTCAGAGTGTGCGTGCAACACACTGGTGCCCTTATGATTAATGGAAATCCCCTGAGTATGTTCGAGTGCTTCACAAGGGGCATTTAGCGCGATCAAATAGGGCTTTTGCGGAGTAGTGCTGATAATCAGGTGCTCACTATCAAGAGAGCGCCAGCCACGAAATTTAAAAGCCTTGATGACCGAGAGGGGCTTGAGGTTTTGAGTCAGAATATAGCTTTCAACTGGCGTCGCCTTCGTTTCAATCTGCACCACCTGGGTGGTGGAACAGCCAATAGCGAAAAACGATAGGACGGCAATCAGAAACAATCTATACATTAGTTCGACCTCAAACAAACCAGGGAAATTACGCGTTAGTAGCGCAACTATATCAATTCTTCACTGAGCGTAAGCTGAACCGGGCCACAAAATTCTGTATCGCGATTGATTCAATGAGCGTTTGTTCAGCTAGCTAAAAAGATCCTGACCGATTCCATCTGTGGCATCTGGAAACATTTTGTTACACAGTCTAAAAAATCATGATGAAAGATTTTGCACCCTTTAAGGGTCTTTTGATCGCATAGGAACCATTTTAATTCACTCACTAAAGGAAACACACCCATGAAAAAACTATCTCAAATGATTGCACTGGTTGCTTCGTTGTTTTTTGCCGGACTCTATGTCAATACCGCTGCCGCCGATGCTAATCCATTTGCGCAGGCTGATCAGGTCAATACTTTTGTCGCTGGCGATGAGGGCAAATGTGGCGAAGGCAAATGCGGCGACAAAAAAGGCAAAAAAGAAGGTAAGTGCGGCGAAGGCAAATGCGGCGACAAAAAAGGCAAAAAAGAAGGTAAGTGCGGCGAAGGTAAATGCGGCGACAAAAAAGGTAAAAAAGAAGGTAAGTGCGGCGAAGGCAAATGCGGCGACAAAAAAGGCAAGAAAGAAGGTAAGTGTGGCGAAGGCAAATGTGGCGACAAGAAAAAAGGTAAAAAAGAAGGCAAATGTGGTGAAGGTAAGTGCGGCGGCAAATAAGCAGCATTAATTTTTAATCCTACCAATTTCTTCGATCAGTAAAAGCCCATAGATTCTATGGGCTTTTTTCTGCATTAAATATCACTTTTTTCTTCTGGTAATAGTGTCGAGTCCGCGTGAATTTGATAAGGTAGCCGTTATCACTACATAATAATTACAATAACTCTACAAAATTACAGCGCGGCCGCTATGGATTTGTCACTCGTCATATTTTCAGTCATCGTCATTCTGTTTGCGATCAGTGGCTATCGTAGTGGCTTTTTGATCGTACTGTCTCGCTTGATCAGTCTGCCGGCAGCTTATTTAGTCGCCATTTTTTATACCAAGTCTTTCGGCCAATGGCTGCAAAGCGTCAGTTCACTCGAAGGGTTGATGTCATATGTTGTCGGCGGGACTTTACTATTCATTGCCACAGCGACCCTTGTTTCACTACTGTTCTCCACTGTCCGCCGCTTTTTAGTTCAGCCCAATGCCACCGCAACCCAGGTTTCTGCAATTGGCGGCGGAATTCTTGGGGCCGTTATCGGGGTGGTTATCGGGCTTATGGCAGTTTGGTTTTCCAGCACCATACAAGCCCTTTGGCAAACCAAACAAGGTAAAGCCCCCAACCCTGCGAGTGCCTTTGAGAAAAAGGTTAAGGAATTGACCGGCGACGCCGTCGGTGGAATTACCTCAGTTGTGTCGGAACAGGATGATTTATCGGAAGCGACTGCGGTATTGATCGCCAACCCCGCAGAAAACATAGAACGCATTCAACGATTAACCCACAGCGGTTTACTTTCGGAAGTGCTCAATAGCAACGCCGCACGAAGCGCGCTTGACCAACGTGATCCAGGCGCGCTCTACAACACACCCGCCTTTCAAGAACTGGTGAATAATCCTGACCTGATCGAACTTGCTCAGGCTATGAAATTTTCAGACAACCCGGATAATTTAAAAAAAGATATGGCGGTTAAGTTAACCCAGGTTTGGGCACAAATTGACCAGGTAAAAACCAATCCACGATTTGTTGAGTTAACGCAAGATTCAGAAGTTTCGCAAATGATAAAGTCCGGCAATATTTATCGAATGATCAATAGTGCCAAAATTGAAGAATTATTAAATGTTATTGGTTCCGTTGAAGTACCCGAAATTGAATTTAGGGAAATGCAACCTGTTGAAGAAAAGAAAGTCGAAATTCATCGCTGGGTGGATGAACAGGGAAGGGTGCATTATTCGGATAAGAAGAAAGACAACAACTAAAATTATTGATTAAATATGTCTATCAAAAGTAGCAAATCCCCGCTAGGTTATTTAGTTCTCTCTTTATTTCTAATTTTTTTCAGTCATATCAATTCCTCGCTTGCTAAAAGCTTATTAAAGTTTCAACAAATATCACAAGCGCAAGGATTGGCATCAACAGCTGTTTACACAACGATCGAAGATAAGTATGGCTTTATATGGTTTGGTACCGAGTCCGGCCTTCAAAGATTTGATGGGAATGAGTTTAAAACATATCAGCATGACCCTTCAAATCAAAATTCTTTATCCCACAATTATGTAAGATGCTTACTTACAGACAATGCAGGAAATATTTGGGCCGGCACTGAGAATGGACTGGACATTTATGATCAAGAATTAGCAAGATTTAAGCGTTTCGAATTTAAAGTAAGCAAGACAGATCAGATAAATGCTAGAAGAATTAGGTCTCTTTATAAAGACTCGAATGGTGTTATATGGATTGGTTCGTATTTAGGATTAACACGTTTTGATCCAATTTCGGATATTCAAGAAACATTTAAACTCCCCAAGATCAGAAGCATACAATCTTTTGACAACAACACAATGGTTGTCGGCACGTTAGAACTAGGAGTTTGGTTTTTCGATATTCAAAAAAAGAACTTTACTAGAGTTTCTTTTAGCGATAAAAGCCAAGATACTAATTACGAAAACTCTACAGTCACACACATTTATCCTAACGGAGAAAATGAACTACTAGTATCTACCTGGGGTCATGGAATATTCAAATTAAATATTTCTACAAAAACGCTGAGCACTTTCGATATAGGCTTAAAAACCAATTTAGTTAGAGAAATTATTCAAGAGTCTGAAAATAAGTATTGGATTGCAACTGATATTGGCTTAGTGGTGTATGACTCGCAATCTGGATTAAAATCAGTGATCACCAATTTGGTTTCTTATGAATCAAATGAAACAACGACCATTCGGAGCATATATAAAACTAAACGAAATAAATTTTGGTTGTCAACATATGGAAATGGAGCGTTATTGTTCGAACCGAAAACGAAACAATTTGAGTTTTATTCTACTCACAGAGACCCGTCAGAAGGGCTTATTGTCAAAAATATATATTCTATTTTAGAAGTATCTAATGGTGATATTTATTTAGGTACTGATCGTGGAATAGTTTCTAGATTCAATCCGAAGACTTTAAATTTTGAACATCTAACATTCACTCTAAACGGTGTACCTTTGGATACACAAATATTCAATATGTATGAGATGTCCGAAAAGGAAATTTTGATTTCGACATCAGATCGCACTTTTAGAATTGACACTACAAAAATTGTCCAAGAACTTAACGAGACCAAACAATTTGAATTTTTAAATGGATTCGAACTTATGAAAGGAAATTACGTTCGACGAAGAAATATATTAATGACTTACAATCAAAGGCAAGTGAAAAATTTAAAACTAAATGAAGCAGGATTTTTTGAAATCACTTCTACCTTAAATTTAAATTTGGAAGGCCGTCAAGGCTATTTTTATCAAGACAATGATGGACACACCTTATTAACAGATAACTTTGGTGCATTATATTCTATTGATACAGCTCACTCATCAAGTCACTCTATAAAGTTGTTAAGAAAACAAGACAATCTTTTTGTCTCTGGAGTATTTAAAGACAAAGAAGGAGACATATGGTTGCCAGCAATAAGCGCTGGATTGTACAAATTATATTTAGAGCATGAATCAGATTCATATTCAGAATCTATATATTTACCTAGAACCAATATTCGTTCAGCACTTTATCATGAAAACACAGGAACAATATGGGCCTCTACAGACAATGGCCTCTACAGACTAAATATCGATTCAAACGAGGTGGCTAAGTTTGATAGTTCCGACGGATTGCAATCAAACGAATTTCTAGAAAGTGGAATAATTTCGTTAGATGGGAAAATTTATTTGGGAGGTGTAAATGGGTTAAGTGTGTTTTCGCCTTCAAAAGTTTCCAGTTTATCTGAGAGATATTCTGTAGCCATTACAAATTTCTATATTGATGGAGTCGAAATACAACCATCAAAATTAAGTGAGTCCATCTTGAAAAAACCTATTCATCTAGTTGATGAAGTTAGTTTAAAACACAATCAAAATTCCTTTGCATTCACTTTTTCATCTTTACATCCATTTTCACAAAATAAAATTATTTATGAATATCAATTAGAAGGCTACGAGGAATCTGCTCATTCGGTAGACAATACCAAACGATATGCAAACTACACGAATATTCCTCCTGGGAACTATGTATTTCATGTTAAATCAATTTACAATAATGAATTTTATGGTACACATACGGCAAAAATATCTATAACAATTTCCCCTCCCTTCTGGAGAACACATTTCGCGTACTTATTGTATTTAATTTTCATGGTTCTCATTATATCCTCTTTTATTACATATAGAACAAAACGTCTAACCCAACGTTCAAAAGAACTAGAGTCTCAAGTCGCAGAAAGAACCAAAGAAGTACAACAACTCCTAGCCCAAAAAAACGAAGAATTCGCCAACGTCTCCCACGAATTCAGAACACCGCTATCATTGATTCTCGGACCAACGGCTCAGCTTTTAAAAGAAAACCAAAACAATAACACTCAGTCTCGCCTTAACATCATCCAACGCAATGGCTACCGATTACTGCGCATGGTCGACCAGCTATTAAATTTAGAGACATTTCGGGTCAAATCCATTACCCAGAAAACACCGCAGGCATTTGGCGAGTCTATCAAACTAATCGCTGAAGCGTTCGCAGATATTGCCAAAGAAAAAGCGATAAACTTTTCTATCGGTCAAATCGATTCAGTTTATTTTGAATTTACGCCCGATGCTTTAGAGAAGATTGTACTTAATTTATTATCTAACGCCATAAAATATACGCCCGAAAATGGCAGCATCAATATCGAAGCAAAACGGACCCATGAAAACCATTACGTTATCACGGTCACCGATTCAGGCATCGGTATTGCTAAAGAGCAACATGACAAAATCTTTGAACGATTCAATCGAGTTATTGACGAGCATAGCGAACAGATAACCGGTGCTGGGATCGGCCTTGCCTTAGTGAAAAGTTTAGTCGAAGCACATCAAGGAAGCATTCAGCTGAACAGTAAACTGGGCCAAGGCACTGAAATAAAAATAATTCTTCCAATTATCAATGAAGTCGACAAAGAGCAGGTCAGTACCCACCACTCTGATGAAATTATCGCGCTCGAACTAATGAGCTTATCAGCTCAAAGACACATGGTCGATGGTTCACAAGATTCACAGCAAGACACGAATAATCAATCAACTGTATTAATCATCGAAGACAATACCGACATGCGTAATTACATTGCCGATAGCATCCGTTCTGAATATCATGTCATTACGGCTAAAAACGGCAAAGAGGGCGTCGACATTGCCTTACGTGAAGTCCCCGATCTCATCATAAGCGATATTATGATGCCGCTTATGGACGGGTATCAGGTCGCCCATTCGCTGCGCGAAAATGACATCACCAACCATATACCTATTGTCTTGTTAACCGCGCGAGGCGACAAAAAAAGCCGGTTGAAAGGTTGGCAGGAAAAAGCCGATGAGTACCTGACTAAACCTTTTGATGATGAAGAACTGAAGATTCGTTTGGCTAATTTACTGGCAATTCGCAACATTCTTAAAAAACGGTTCGGCGAAGTCGTATTTACTGAGCAGCCATCAACCACTGATAGCGAAGAAGACGATCTTGAAAAACTCAAAAGTGATCAACAACAAGCGTTTTTGCAAAAGCTGAATCAAGTGATCGATCAGGTATATGCCGATCCCAAAATTGCCATCATTGACATCGCCAAGTCATTGGCAATGAGCGACCGTCAATTGTCGAGAAAATTAAAAAGTATTACCGACTTAACACCGGTTGAATATTTACGCCGTTATCGTTTAGAGCAAGGGAAAATTTTACTCCGCCAAGGCAGGCCGTCGACGATAGTCGCTCATGATGTCGGCTTTTCGTCGCAGAGTTATTTCGGTAAATGCTTCAAGGCGCAATTTGGCGTTTCGCCATCGGAGTTTTTAAAAAAATAACGCAATCATCTTGAGATTTTTTAGTTACTTGTTATTTTAATTCGATTAATGCCGACTACCATCGCCAGGCGTTATGTTAAGCAAATGATTTTACTAATTGTTAATCTCAAGGTGAGCTTAAAATTGTAAATTTTACATTAAGTGTGAATATTCACATTCTTGAATTAAGCAACTGAATTAATTTAAGATTCTACCGGATTCGATTCAATATTAATTCAATCTTTTCAATGTGACAGGTGAAATGTCCGTCAGACTTTTCTACTATTGAAAGGCGTTTATCAAAAAGCGTAAACGCAATTTATCCAACTTTAAACCATTTTTACACAATAAAGAATACGCACGTAGTTGTGTCGAGCAGTCAACGTCTCACGCGTTAGTCGCCCAGTGCCATAATGATTCACGCATCATGGAGGCCACAATGAGTCTAACGACCAGCAATCCCCTTCGCCGATTACTCACAATTACGCTCACGCTGGTGAGTTTATTATTAATGGGTCAGGCGACCGCAGAACCACCGCAACGATTAATCGTTAAATACAAAGATTCAACCCGCGCAATGCAAGCTGGCGCTTTAACCGGCAACGCATTAGCCCAAAGGTTACAGCAAGAGCATGGCGCCGCCATGTCGCATCTGAGAAAAATGGGATTAGCCGATCGCCATGTTATGCGATTGTCCCAACGTCATTCTAAGCAAGCGCTCGCGCAATTAATTGGCCGCTTAAAAAAGGATCCCAATGTCCTCAGCGTTGAAGAAGATGTATTGCTGCAAGCTAACCTGGTCCCCAATGATCAGTTTTACAATCTGCAATGGCATTACCACGAAGCTACCGGCGGTATGAACGCCGAAGTCGCCTGGGATACTGGCTACGATGGTACTGGCGTTGTCGTCGCGGTAGTCGATACCGGTTATACCAATCACAGCGATTTGGTCGCCAACCTGCTACCAGGTTATGACTTTATTGACGATACTTTTGTGTCCAATGATGGCGACGGTCGTGACAATGACCCGAGCGACCCTGGCGATTGGTACGCCTTTAACGAATGCGGATTTGGCGTACCCGGTTCAAACTCTAGCTGGCACGGCACTCACGTCGCTGGCACTATCGCTGCAGTCACCAACAATGCCCAGGGAGTCGCCGGCGTGGCTTATGGTGCGCGCGTGATTCCTGTACGGGTTTTGGGTAAATGCGGCGGCTATCTTTCCGACATTGCCGACGGCGTTGTCTGGGCCTCCGGTGGCAGTGTTTCCGGCGTGCCGGCCAACGCAAATCCGGCTCAGGTGATCAATATGAGTCTGGGCGGAAGCGGTTCATGCGATGGCACTTATCAAGCGGCTATCGATACTGCGCGCGCCAATGGCGCAGTAGTTGTGGTCTCAGCCGGTAACTCAAATGCCAACGCAGCCAATTATCGACCTGCTAGCTGTAATGGGGTAATCAACGTAGCCGCTAATGATCGCGAAGGCAATCGCGCCAGCTATTCAAATTATGGGTCGATTATCGATGTTGCCGCGCCTGGCGGTGAAACGTCTCCAACCGCGGCAAATGGTGTGGCCTCGACCTTAAACAGTGGCACCACCACGCCATCGAGCGAAAACTATGTTTACTATCAGGGCACCAGCATGGCGGCACCACACGTTGCTGGCGCGGCGGCTCTAATGTTTCACAAAGATCCGACGCTTACACCTGACGAAGTGGAAACGATTTTAAAGAATACCGCTCGCCCCTTGCCTGGCAGTTGTAGCGGTGGCTGCGGCGCTGGCATTATCGACGCCCGAGCCGCGCTTGATGCGATTGGCGGTGGCCCGGTTAATCAGGCACCCACCAGTAACTTCAGTTACGCGGCCAGCGATCTTCTGGTTAACTTTACCGATCTCAGTAATGACCCAGATGGATCAATCGTCGCCTGGAGCTGGGATTTTGGCGACGGAAACAGCGCGTCGACAGCTAATCCGAGCCACTCCTATGCCGCCGAAGGAACTTACTCTGTCACATTAACTGTGACCGATAATGACGGCGCAACAGACGCCAGTAGCCAGGATGTGACTGTTACAGCTGGCGGAGGCGGCCCGACAAGCGATGGCTATACCATTACCGGCATTAATATCGCGAGCCGACAATACGATTACTACACCATTGAAGTGCCCGCAGGCGCTGAGCGGTTAGAGGTGGAAACCTCCGGCGGCAGTGGCAATGTCAACCTATTTGTGAAGTTTGGTTCACAAGCCTCAAATCGTAACTACGACTGCAAAGATACTGGCGGCGGTAACAATGAAAGCTGCGTAATCACCAACCCAACCCCGGGTACCTGGCATATTGCCTTAAAAGCAACACGCCGCGGCGCGACCAATGTTCGACTCGACGCCTACTGGTATGATGATGGTTAAGTAACCCGCGTTCAGTAAAAAGCCCCGGAACCAATGGTGCCGGGGCTTTTTTAATGAGGCGGTATTTTTTAAAGTTTTTCGAGAATATATTCGGCTTTAGAAACTTCAAACTCTTTGGGCTTTTCGACAAAGACACCCGTCGCTTTACCGTCTTCAATAATCATTGCAAAACGAACACAACGCGTCCCCATGCCAAAACCGGTGCCGTCCATTTCCAACCCTAATGCTTTGGTAAAGTCGGCATTACCATCGGCGAGCATGGTTAAGGCTTGCGCGTTACTCGCTTCACCCCAGGCCTTCATGACAAACGCATCATTGACCGACATACAAACAATACGGTCGACCCCTTTACTTTGAATGGTATCGGCATGCACTACAAATCCGGGTAAATGTGCTTGCGAGCAAGTGGGTGTAAATGCACCGGGAACACCAAACAGGACCGTTTTACCAGAACCGAAAAGTTCAGCCGTGTTGGCATCTTGCATCTCGCCACCGACAACAATTTTTAAATCAACCGCTGGAATTGCGTCATTAACCTGAATAGTCATTTTCAATCTTCCTGTTGTGTAAGAGAAATTTAAGTGTAGATGAACTGCGCTCGAATGAATAATAGAATTTAGCCATTCGATGTCAAATATCTCATTGGAGATATTTATCGACCGCGGCCGTAATTTCCTTTTCAATGGGTATTTTTAAAGCGCGAAACATCATGCCAAGTTTCACCGTCAAATCCAGCTGGTTTTCATCATAAGTGAGGAAACCACTGGCACCTTTGCGCCGAAAAATCAGGTTTCGATCTGACTCCCACTCGCAATGCACCGAGAGTCGCGTCTCAATTTTTTCCGCCACTTTTTCAAGTCGGTGCTTTAGCTCATCTAACGGTAAATCATGTTGTCTTGTTAAAGTAATTACTGACATATCAGTTATCTCTGCGCCTTACGCATTATTTATCGTCTTTTTTCTTCGCTGGCGATTCTTTTGCTTTAGGAGTCGTCGATTTTTTGGCTTTGCCGCGTTTCAGCGGCGGCAGTGATTCCGCTTCTCCAAATAGGCCACGGTCTCGGTTACGCGTTGGCGATTGCCGGGCAATCATTGCTAGTTTTTCATTGATCTCTGACATTTTTTTATGGGTGCCAAGGTCAAGGTCCAGCTTACCGTCCATGATGCGAATTAACGGCTGCAAAGTCGCTTGCAACGACTCGGCCAGTTTATCCATACCATCGTCTTTTGGCCTGGTCGCTTTTGCCGTAACTGCTTGCGAAACTTGTTCGGTTAGCGCATTAATCGCGGTGACCATACCACTTTCAATAATTGGATTACTTTTTTCGGCAGGTTGACCCGCCTCCTGGGTGCTCTTATCTTTCCAGGCATTGATGCTACTGACCAGATCATTGAGTTGTACTACGATTTTAGCACCGGTATCTGCATCGTCTCCGCCCATAGCCTTGTTACGCATAAAGTCGGCTTTGATTTGCGACCAACGTTCGACTTGTTCTTCGCTCATGCAATCTCTAATTTCCGCTAGCTTTAACAGATTGGCTTCGGTGCCCGTGGTCAATAATTGCGACTCGCCCTGATAATGGTCGTCGACCAGACGTCGCAATTCATCATCGGTCATAATGGCTGAAACTTTTTCGGCCATCTTATTCATATTTCGATAAGAGCCCTGCAGCTTGAAAGTCGGTTCGGTACGATATTTGTCATCCTGTGAACTAGCAGCAATATATTGGCGATTGACCGCCCAGACAACTTCCTGGACTCGCTGCATTTTTTGTAAGACGGTGACAATTTCTTTCACTTCAGCGCTCGAATATTGATGGCTCAGATCGGTAGTGGCCACGTTGACTCCTTTGGCCATATCGATGAAACGATAGACATCGTCCATCTGCCGACCGGCAAGCGGCGCTAAAACCGGATTAGACGTCAGGGAGTTTTCGATATAACTTAATGCAAAAACCTCTTCTTTTCCGCTTAAAACATCGCCCAGATTATAAATATCCGCACGGTTTGCGAGCATGTCTGGAATTTGAAAAGCTTCTCCCGACTCAGTATAAGGGTTGCCCGCCATGACAACGCAGAACTTTTTACCGCGCATATCATAGGTTTTCGTACGACCCTGCCACACGCCTTCAATGCGTCGGGTTCCGTCGCAAAGGGAAATAAATTTCTGAAGAAATTCACTGTTGGTATGCTGAATATCATCGAGATAGAGCATGACATTGTTGCCCATTTCGAGCGCCAGATTAAGTTTTTCCAACTCTTGCGCTGCGGCACTATTGTCCGCCTGTTTCGGGTCGACCGAAGTGACGCCGTGACCGATGACGGGACAATTAATTTTCATAAATATCAGACCTAATCGATCGGCCACATATTCCATTAAAGTCGTTTTACCGTAACCCGGAGGCGAGATCATCAACAACAATCCCATCAAGTCGGTACGTTTATTTTCACCGACCGTACCGATTTGTTTTGCCAGATTATCCCCGATAATCGGTAGATAGACATCGTTGATTAATTTATTTCGAACAAAAGAAGACAGTGGTTTGGCCTTAAATTCATCGAGCCTTAAAAATTCCCGCTGTTGTTGAATGACTTGATGGCGAGTTGCAAGAAATTGCTCGTATCCGGGGATCACTACCGCTTGATGGTAACCATTCTGGTCAAGGAATTCATCCAGTTGAATAGCCAGCTGGCGCTCTTGGATTTTACCATGAGACCCTAACAGGCCAGAGACTTTAAATTGAATATCTGCTTCTCGTTCGTTACGCGAAATTCGTCGCTCTGCATTTAAAATTCCAATCGCCTCACCAATAAAACTCTGGTAATCCTTTTTATTCTGAGACTGGATAAATGCGGTCAACCAATTTTTAGCAATGTTCCAGCGGGGGCCGACCTGCCCTTTGAGATCGTCGAGAACTTTTTGATAGTCTCGCCAGACGCCTTGTGTCTCCAGGTGAGTTTTAAACTCGTCGCATAAATGGCGGGCATATTTTGTGGTCGCAAAACTGACCGAATCTCGTCCTAACTCTTCGACCAGGTACTGACCGGTGCGCGAAATCAGAAGTTTATCCTGCGTGATCTGGTTGCTTGTAAAATAATCTAAGAGCAGCTGTTCAATTTCAGCGGCCAACAATTGTTTGGCGGCGCTATCATTAAAGACCCGCTCCATTTGCAGCGCATTCTTGGCCCGTTGAATCCAAAGTGCCTGGACATTACCGTTTTGTTCATTAGCCCAATAGACTGCAGCGAGCCCGCGCGCAAGTGGTGAATACTTAAATACATCGGCTAGCTCGAAGGCAGGCACTAGCTGTTGCAAAATGCGTGTCGCGTCGTGATCGTGAATACCTTTTTCATAACCCTCACGGTATCTGGGCGTGGCAAATTCTGCCACTAACTGCCCCAAGGCTTTCTTATCCGCCGCGGCGGCGGTCAGCTGATGCCAGTCTAATCCGTCGGTCCGATTTTGCGCAGCGAGCAAAATGTTATACGCCAGGTATTCACTCCGGTAAAGTGACTCGCTCTCTGACGGCACCAACATATGCCAGAATGCTTTTAACCCATCCAACGCTTCACTGCGCAGCGGTTCGCTGTAATCAGTGCCCGTTAAACGAACAAATAACTGCTCCTCTTTGGGCAAAATGGTCAGATCGAGTTCCTGAGTGTTAACCGAAAATTTATGCCGAGGCCCCAACTTGATAATCTGCCCGCCATCTTCAAAGAGATCGCTTTTATCTCTCAATGCTCGCAGCGCTTGATCTTTAATGCCTTTTAACCGCGCACTCAAATCTTCGGCTTTGACACTGTCATCCAGTTCGCTCAGTTGTTCAGCAATTTCACGGATCTTGTTCACCAGCCCATCGGCGGCAAAAAAGGCGTTTAATTCATCCTGTTCGGCGAATCGCTTCACCCGCTTTTGAACACTTTTCAGAATGCGATTGCCGGCGTCCGACAGAGACTGTGCTTTTCGTTGACGCGCTTCGACCAGCGATTGTTTGTGCTCTTCAAATGTCTCAAAAATTTCTTCTCGTTTAGCGATAATATCAGCGATAAAATCGTCAAAATCGCTGAATTCGCCTTCCAGCTCTTCCAATTGTACGAGCAAACGGGAAATTTGCTCATCACACTTATCTGGGGTTGTCGCTAATCCCAGCGCATTATGAATACTTTGGTTGAGTAATTTTAAACGGGCCGCAAATTGTGCCGTGGCTTCGGCGCTTCCAAAACTTTTCCGTTGATGTTCCAGATGAGCTCGTTGCTGATTGAGTTGACCGTAAAGCGACGACACCGCATCGACAATCTGGGTCTGCAAGGTAGCGTCGTCGACTTTTAATGACGCCATCATTTCGGAGATTAAATCCAACCCTTGCGACATGGTTAGCAAGGATTCCAGCTGTGGTTTGAGTTCCGCGTTTGACTGGCATTTTTCGCTTTCTTTGGCGACTTTTTTCAGCTGTTTATAATAACTGGCTAATGCGTTTTCAGAGGCGAGAAACTCGACCGTTTTCTGGTTAAGCGATTGCTCAATCTGATCCATCGCCTGATCGAGTTCGTCAATTTTTACGGTGTCAATATATCGATATTCACGAATGGTCAATAGATGACCGCGGTGCTGTCTGATGCGATTGAGCGCATCGACATATTCCTGTGGAGAGTGCCAGCTTTCTGGTTCGATGTGGCGGATAATTTCTTGCTGTGCCGCGATCGAGTCATTGAGCGCCTTGGTCGATTGTTTCCGAATGCTTTCAACTTTCTCGTATTCGTCGATGACGCTTTCCGCGGTATCGGCAATCTCTTTAAGCAGCGACGCAATGGTCGATAATTCGGCAGAATCGAGCCAAAAATAGGTATCGAATATTTTGCTGCATTGTTTGCTTAACTCGTGATAGTGGTCCGCCGAAACATCGTCGATGGTGATGCTTTTACTGATGGTGTAGAGCTCCGAAATACCACGGACTAATTCCGAGTTACCGATCTTGCCGTAAAAGGATTGTGAAGCGGGTTGATTGCTGGCGTAGACCTCAGAAAAATATGGTGTCTGCCAGATCTGGATCGGATGAACGCGGCTGGGTTCATCTTCCGCGTAGAAAATGATCAGGCGACCGTCTTCATAGAAACCATAACCATGACCGATGAGCGGATTTTGCAGTGATTTTTCGATCAGGTTATAGGGGTAGAGGGCGATGATGTTAGTATCAGGTTGATAGAAAACATACAATACATCTTCACCGTTAGGTGAACGTAACTTGCGCTTAAATACCAGGCCGTCGAGGTCGTCTTCAAAAGTTTTATATTCACCCGTTGTCAGGTAATAGCCGCCTGGAAAAATAATACCATGGTCTTCAGGTAATTGTTGACAGGCATCGCCAATCGCGTCGATACGCACGATGGACTGGCTAGTACGGTTGTACACCAGATAACGATAGGCTTCCTCCTGATAGGGTTTGATTTTTATCAGAATAATCTGGTTTAAATCAGCGTAGAAAAATTCAGCGTCATCGAGCGCCTGATTCGATTCTTCGACCGGTTCGGAGTAGATCCCCTGACCGACATTAGTATTGTTTTCAATCTTAATGGTGATATCACCACGTAGACAGTCGACAAATAAGGTATCAAGAATATTAATGTGAGAATAACGACCATCAATGACATCTTCGCGACGACATTCAACCCAGTTAAAATCATGACTGGCGGGCAGCTGCAGATCTCGTTCGCCGCGATTATCGATATAATCAATCCGTTGTCCATCGGCTGAAACTTCCCACCGAAACACCCGGATGTCAGTCAGTTTTTTACCTATCTGAAACGAGGCGAGTAATTTGCCATCTTTAAACACTAACTGGGATAAGGCGGTATCTTTGTAATAGGCATAGAGTTCCTGAAAGTCACTGAGAAATCTCGAATCGGCTAAAAATGACTCGCCAATGGCAACCGCTTTCAGCTCATACTGTCCTTCTTTCTCAGCTAACTTGTAGAGGGAAAAAACATCGTCAACGCGAGTTTCTTTTTTTAGTCCGATAAAAACGTTATAACCAAAAAGTACATATTCGCCAACGGTAACCAGATCTTTCGCCTGACAATTATTCTCGGTGCGCAGCCGCAAACGGCTGAGCACTTTCATCTCGGTGCTGCCGAATTCGGCTTGCCTGGCAGAATTTATTTCACCGGTTAACTGGTTAAGTTTGCGTCCCTGTTCGGTCAACCGCTGGCGAATAATTTCGTAAGCACCACCTTCAGCGACCGCCTGTTCTACCACGCTGGTATTTTGATTTTGATCAGTCACGTATTATCCCTGTTTTATTGCAGTATTGTAGATACGCCGAGAGATAGGACAACAAGGCCTTATCTCTCCAATTTAGCCTGAAACTAGGCTTCGTCAGTATCGGCCGCTGGAATCGATTTAGGCGAATTGGCACCGCCTAATAATTTTTCCATCAACGCTTGTACAATTGGGCTCTTTTCAATAAAGCCATTTACTGCATTGCCAGCCCCCATTCCTTTGGCCAGCTTGTCAAAATAATCACCTTGTCCACCGACAATATCGATATTGGCATTTTTTAGTGCAGAGGCGAGTACTTCCGCCTGGTCACTCGAAATATCTTTATTGGCTTCTATCGAGGCTAATACTTCTTTCAGTTTGTATTCCAGGTTGAGGCGGAATTCTTCAAATTCACGTGACGCCGGATCCATGTTGTTCATCGCGGCAAATTTATCGACCAGACCGTCAGCCTCGGCTTTACCTTTAGCGCGAATTACATCTGCTTCACTCATCCCAATTTCTTTTTCAGCAACCGCTTCTGCTTTACCCAGTTCTTCATTACCACGGGCTTCAGAGGTGAGTTTTTCTTCGAGAATTTTTGCTTCAGCCAGACCTTCTTTTTCTAAGGATATCGCTTTCGCTTCCTGAACGCGGGCTTGCGCTAAACCTTCTTTTTCAAAGGCGTCGGCTTTGGCTTCTAAGACTTTAGCTTCCGCTAATCCAGTCGCGGCCCGAGTCGCTTGTGTCCCTTCTGCCATTTTCTTTTCAGCTTCCGCTCTTTTCGCTGCCGCTTCCAGTTCTGCCTGGGCGAGCAAGTTAATTTCTCGTGCTTTAAACTGGGCTTTTTGCTCTTCGGCCTCGGCACGTTTAACCGTGTGCACCATTTCTTCCTGCGCAGATGCTTCGGCCGCTAATACAGTTACCTGTTTTTTGCGATCGGCTTCAGATACTTCTTGAACTTCTTTAATGTTCTCTTGCTCTTCTGCAACTTTTTTCTCAACGGCTATCCGTTCGCTGATTGTCTGAGCGATGATTTTTTTCTCTTCTTCAATCGCCTTATCTTTATCAATAACCGACAATTCAACTTCGCGATGACGATTCACTTCTTCCATTTCCTGGGCGCGAATGACTTTTTCTTTTTCGATAACCACGGCCCTTTCACGATTTTGCTCTGCCACTTCGACCTGACGCTGTTTTACCTGGTCGCGAATTTGCAGTTGCTCTTCGGTTTCAAGGCGCGCGTTTTCAGCTTTCAGGCGTTCCTCTTCTTGCACTTTTTTGGTTTCCGCTTCTTCGCGAGCGATAACGGTTTGAATTTCACGTCGTTGCACCGCTTCAGCATCTGCCTGCTGACGTTCTAGCGCCAGTAATGCTTCTTTAGTTTCAACATTCTTTTTAGTAATTGCCAGGGTCTCATCTTTTTCCAGTCGATTGGTCTCAACGTTTTGCATCGCTGTAATTTCGGTAATCTTACGAATCCCCACCGAATCAAGGATGTTACTCGGATCGAGCTGTTGTTTCGGCGTTTGTTCAAGATAGTCGATGGCAACATCTTCAAGCACGTAACCGTTGAGATCATCACCAATCACTTCGATTATTTTTTCACGGAATTGAATGCGATTTTCAAACAACTCCAGGAATTCCATTTTTTTACCAACCGTTTTAAGCGCCTCCGAAAACTTGGCATTAAATAGCTCGTTGACCGCGGCTTTATCTGACGCGCGGTCGACACCGATGGCTTTAGCGACGCGCAGTACATCATCGGCGGTTTCGTTGACCCGCAGGTAAAATGCGACGGTGATATCAGCACGCAGATTATCTTTACAAATCAGCCCATCGTTAGCGCGGCGGTCGATTTCCAGGGTAATCAACGAGATCTTCATGATCTCCATTTTATGGATCACAGGAATGACTAACGCACCGGTAAAACTCACTTTGGGTTTGGCGCGAAGGTTATTCACAATCAAGGCATAACCTTGAGGCACTTTTTTATAGACAGAGGCCACGAAAATCGCGATAAACAAAATTATCGCGAGAAATAAGCCTGCCGGAATTAATACGAGTTCCATAATTTTTCCCTCATTACTTTATTAACTATTATGAAATACCAAATTCCTTTTCAGGAACTACGTGATAGATTGAAGTCACCGGGTCGATATCAATAATTCGTACCAGGTCACCTCGTTTTAATTGATACACTTCATCAGCGCGAACTTTAAGAATCAAACTGGCCCCGTCGATAAAGCATTCGGCTTCTCCAGCTGTCAGCGAGACTTTCGTCGATCTCACTTTACATTGTTTACCCAACAAAGTTTTCGCAGTATTCGAACTGTTATTTAACTTGGCGAAAAAACCTTTAAGCGGTTTGATCAATTGTGCCGTCACAGGGATCGATACAAGAAAGCTTAGAACCATGATGCCTGCGCCTAATAGATAACGTATCGATTCAAAATTATTCCAAAATAATCCATATTTCACGGTGAAATAACTAAGTAGCCAGGAGACAAAAAAGATTATCGTTAAAACGATAAATATTGGTACGCCCGTTAAACCGAGCGAAGCGAGAAAGCTGGCGACACCACTTAAACCGGTTGCATCGGCATCAATATCAACATCCGCGTCGATATCAATATCAACGTCGACATCGGCGTCAATATCAAAGACTTCGATATCGAGTAGTCCGAGCGCCATAAATAGCCAGATACCAATGATAACCAGATTGATAGTCGTAAATACGGCGGTTGGAAAACTTGTGATATTTGCTATAAATTGTTCCATACACCTGCTCCCTCTGCAAATTCCTGTTGTATTATTTTTCTTTTAGTGTCCATGATTTTCCTAATCTTTTTTTCCTTGTCTTGTTGCCTTGCGCTGTGTTGTGTTTTTGCTCACCCTTTGGTTCGCCAAACTTTAGCACTGATTATGCCGGATAAAAATCCAAACAGGTGACCTTCAAAACTCACCCAGGCACGAAAATCGATAAGGGTAAAAATCAATCCGCCGTAAAGTACTACGGTTAGCAACATCAGAATAATATTTTTCAAGCTTCGGTCAAAAAATGCGCGACTAACCAAAAAGCCGAAATAACCCATGACCAATCCAGAAGCGCCGATATGCATGCCATGGCGAGCAGCCAGCCAAACTAGCGTGCCCGTTATCAAGGCAATGGTCGCTGTCACCTGAATTCCCTTATTGGTCGCGCAGACTAAAAACCCTAGTACCAGCAAGGGCAGCGAATTCGCGATCAAGTGCATCAAACCGCCATGAAGAAAATGCATGGTAACAATACCGTAAAGATGGGCCGGTTGTCTCGGTATTAATCCATAATGATTAAGGCTATGACCCAGCGCAATATTTACAAGTTCAATAAGCCAGATAACCGCGACAAAAAAGATCAGGATGCGATAGTCCCTGACAGCTTTTGCATTCATAGTTGACGTGTTCTCATGCGCAGTTTAATAGTCTCCTTCTAGTCTTTTTACCGGGTAAATCTTTAAACAATAGGCCTGCGAACCATGGCCTAGTTGGTGCGCGCCTTTAAACGAGCCAATACCGCCTCAGCAGTATGGCCGTCAGTTTTAATACCAGCATCTTTGAGTTTTTCCGCTAATTCTTCGCCATCCATCTCTTTTTTCAACGCCACGCTAGCCGCTAATTTGTCCTGTTCAAACTGTTGTTTGGCTTTAATGCGATCGAGTGATTCGCTCGCGGCACCAATAGCAGAGTCATTGGCCGAGACAGTCTGAGTCACCGAACTGGTCGCCTCGAAAACAGATTCTTGCGTTCTCACGACCGACAGGTCTCGTTCATGTTGCGCAATGACTTTTTCTGCCAATTTAATTTGCGCTTTAAGAGTTTCCACATTGTGATGGTAACTTTCAATATCAATTTTTAGCATCTCTGCTTTTTGTTCCAGATTTGCGATGGTTTGCGAGATCTCCAACGCGAGCGAATCTTGCGATTTTTCGATGGCTTGTAAGGCGTATCCCTCGTGCTCACTAATTTGAGCCAGAACGCTCTGTAACTGTCTTTCGTTGGCCATTTTGCGGGCGATAATTTCGGTGAGCCCGTCTTTCGCTTCAACCAGACTGGCTTTGGCATCTTCTATTTCCTGTTCAAAAATTCGTACCGACTGAGAATCAACCACCGCTTCCCCTAGCTCCCTTGCGCCGCCCTTAATGGCGGTTAGTAATTTATCAAATACGTTCATCATGTATCCTCGGTTGTTTGAATTATCGGTCGTTTGAACAAGCAAAATAGAACAAATTGAGCCCTGAATGACAAGGTATTAAATGCTGATCAAAACGACATATTATGTCATCAGATTATCAGTCAAAGACATATTATGTCAAGTTGAATTGCTTCGCGCTTCTTATAGAACGTTTATCGTGGTCGAATATGCAGAAATTTTTATATGTCGACCATTCGGCTGACAGGATTATATCGCCAGCGGTTGTCCGGCGATACCAAACATCCGCCTATCCAGCGCGTTAACGTATTGTCGTCGAACCAATCGTGCTGACCTGCCAGGACGGCATGACCATAAGGGGTAATCGTGATTGATTGTTGCCGGTTAGGGGGATATGCAAGCGGCTCATCAATGGCGTAATCAACAAGCGGTTTTTCACAATACGCCATTTGATTAAGCCGTTTGAAGAAAGGGGAGTCACCTAAAAACTCATCCACCTCCCGCTTTGTATAGGCGGCAAATAAAGTTGCTGGCGAAAGGGATCCTTGCTGTAAACATTGCAGAATCAGGCTTTCCGTGAGTGGCAGACCGCTATCACTAGCGGGATACTCCATCATCAACCGTTGCAACGCTGGTTTGAGCAAGGGTAATTCAGAAAAAGCAGCGCCAATAAGCTGATTGAGTGCCAATGGACTGTCCGCGGTAAACGCGCGCCAACTCTCACTGGCCAGCATTGACTGGTTGGGGCTAACGGCCCGACTAAAAGATTCGAGTCTTGGAAATTCGGCCGGTTTGTGATGGCCGAGATGTTTATTGACGCAGATTAACTGCAGGTCCGTTGCGATGTTGGCTTGTCGATGAAACCAGTCCAGCAGTTGAATCAACTGCAATTGGTCGTAAAGGTCGTGTTCAAACCACAAAACGACCTGTTGATAGTCCGAGTAGCGAACCAATTGTCTATCGCGCTCAAGAAATTGGCCGTTAACATGGTGCGCCTCAGCATATCCGGCCTGGCTGATAAATGCCGCCCGTATGGCTGAAAGCTCGCCAAGAGATTTGCCACCAGGCACCGGTCCTTCATGTAATAAATCGTCCCAGGACAATTTATCGCCCGCGATGCCTGCGGCATTCATCAAATCGACAGTATTACTGCCATTGGTGATATTCAGTCGGTCCATATTCTGATTTATCGCTGACTCACAAGCGCGTCTTGGCTTTCCCGAGCTTCGATTTACTCGTTTATCTTACTGGTTTATCGGGTCACTGGATCCACCTAAGCTTGATGGTCACAAAATTTAACATCATGACCTTTGGTTGCAACTTGAGGCGGGCAACATTCAGTGCTAGGGTTGCTTTGGTGAAAGTCGTTGCTTGACGTTACCATGTGAAAAATGAAAGAACAACCGAATTACAAATCGGTTCGGCAACCACGAGAAATACTTCCCATTCGAACAAGGAATTCTGGTTATGAAGAATATGAAAAAGATCTTATCTAGCGCAGCGCTCTTGTCTGTTTCTTTGACTTGCTGGGCAGGCGAACAAACAGCAAACTTCGAAACAACTGAAGTCACTCCTGGCCTCTACATGATTTCCGGCGTCGACGGATTCACTGGCGGTAACATCGGCTTATCCATCGGTGAAGATGGCGTCGTGATGATTGACGACTCAATGCCGCCTTTTCTGGACAAAATGACTAACGCGATAAAGTCCGTCACCGAAAAACCCGTAGATTTTTTAATTAATACACACGTCCATGGCGACCATATTGGCAATAACGAAGCCATGGGTAACGCCGGTACGCATATCGTCGCTCATCAGAATCTGCGTGAGCACCTGTTGAAAAAAGGTATTCGCGGACAAGACGGCAATGTCCCCGCACCCAAAGCGGCATTGCCCGTGATTACGTTTTCACACGCGATGCATTTTCATCTTAACGGTGAAGACGCAAAAATATTTCACGTCGCCAAGGCTCATACCGACGGCGACGCGGTGATCTTTTTTAAAAACGCCAACGTGATCCATGCGGGCGACACCTTCTTTAATGGGATGTTTCCTTTTATCGATTTAAACAGTGGCGGCAGCGTCGATGGCTACATCAATGCGCAGAAAAAAATGATCAGCCTGAGTAATGATAAAACCAAAATTATTCCAGGTCATGGTCCGCTAGCCAGCAAGCAGGATTTGCAAGCCGCCGTTGATATGTTAGTGGATGCCAAAGCCCAGGTCAGCAAATTGATAAAAGCCGGTAAAAGCGAAGACGAAACCGTGAAAGCTAATCCGCTTGCCAAGTATGCCGACAAATGGAATTGGCAATTTATTACTACCGAAAGAATGACCAGACAGCTGTATAAAGATCTGAAATAAGCTCGGAGTATTCGCGAGGTGCTCTACACGAGTGCCCCGCGCTTTACGTCATACCATTTTTATTTTTTAAAATATTTCGGATCCGCGCCTGAACCGAGGGCACCTCATCGCGCAAGGCAAGCGCAAAAAATTGCGCTACTTCCTCCTGATATTGTGGGTATTGTTGTGCCAGAATAAAAAACCCGTGATAAGCCCAGGCTCTGACAAATTTGTTGTCGTCAGCGATACAACGACGTAGAAAAGCGTCGACTGTGGATAATACCGACTCGACGACCGGAAAGTATTCCATCGACTGCAAAATATGAAGCCGGGTTTGCCAGTCTCGACTCGACAAAACTTGATGATAAAGCTGGTTGATCGTTTTCTGCTCGATGGCACCGACAAGCTTCATGTGTTGCTTAAGCATCCAACTTGCACCGCGTTCGCATTGTTGCTCACCGAGCAGGGCGACGAGCTGATTGGACAAATCATTGTCGCCGCAATATGCCTGGTAAATCGCGCCGATATCATCGCTCGATCGACCATCCCAGCTGGCTAGCTGATTTCGGAGATTTTTTTTCATCGCTATCTTTGTTTTTGTGCCAGTTAGTGAACTGATCACCAGAGTGCAGCAAACCAGCCTATCAAAAAGTTTCCAGGTCCCGGCTAGTACACCACCTGATTTCGCCCTTGCTGCTTGGCCAAATATAATTTTTCATCGGCGCGTTTGTAAAACTCCGCAACGGCTTCGTCATTTTGCCATTGGGTCACGCCTGCGGATACGGTGACACTGATTGCCAGGGTATTGTTTACGTTTATCGTCAAGTTTTCGATGGCCTGACGAATTCGCTCGGCATTGGCGGCCGCGGCTTGCACGTTACAACGAGGTAACAAGATGGCAAACTCTTCACCGCCAACGCGTGCAAAAACGTCGTGCGCTCGAACCGAATCTTTTACTTGTTCAGCAATTTTGCAGAGGACTTTATCACCGATGGGATGGCCGTACTGATCGTTAACTTTCTTAAAATAATCCAGATCAAAATAAATCATTGATAACGGCGTATCGTAGCGCTTTGCACGAGAAATTTCCTGACCAATTCGTTCGATATAAAAACGCAGGTTATAAATACCGGTCAAGGGATCGCGAATGGATAACTCGCGGGTGGCCTGCTCTTGGCGACCAACGTGTACGCCAAATATGATAAAGACCAAAGTGGTGCCAAACAGCATATAGCTATACAGACCCCAGTTGTTTTTTAACTCCTCCAATATTTCGGTACCGCCAGCATAGCGGATCAAAAGCCAACCTAGCGGCGCCCCTATCGCAAAAATCGCGGCCTGCAAAGAACGTAGAATTGCTTTATTCATGCCCTAAGAGTAGTAGCTAATCGGAGCGATAACAAACTTAGCAGGTTGTAATTATTTTAACGCCGATAATTACGCAGACGTATCTACGGCGTTTTTTAACACTGGTTGAATGGAGTCCCTGACGACCAACTGTGGTTCAAAAAGATTTTGTATCGTGGCGCCTTTGGTCTGGTAGGTATTTTTTAAGGTCAGGCGGGCAGCCATTTGCCCCATTTCGACAATAGGATAATCCATAGTCGTTAATTTGGGATAAAGGTGACCGGCAAAAATAATATTGTCAAACCCCACGATGGATAATTCTTCTGGCATTTTAATGCCATTCTCTCGGCAAATGGTAATTGCGCCGCTGGCCGTTTCATCGTTGGCGCAAACGACCGCAGTGAAAGGACGCTTTTGCGCGAGTAAGAACTTCATGGCATCCACACCACCAGACTCTTGATAGTTACCTTCAACAACTAGCTCCGAATCATAGTCCAGGTTACTTTCTGCCAAGGCTCGCCTATGTCCCGCAAGACGACCTTGCGCATCGGCTTTCCATTTGGGTCCAGAAATGTAAGCAATCTTTTTATGACCCTGGTCGATCAGAGCGCGAGTTGCCAGGTAGCCACCTTTTTCATTATCAAGGCTAATACAGTTGTCAGAGATTTCGTCGATTTTTCGATTGATTAATACGACCGGTACCGGGCTTTTACTCAACTGAATGAGATAGTCGTCCGAAACGGCCTCAACGTGCAAGATAAGTGCATCACAACTGCGGTCAATCAAAAACTCGATACCATCGATTTCATCCGCTTCATTGGAGTGGCCAGCGGTGATAATGACGTGTTTTCCGGCCGCTCTTAATTCGGCTTCAATGCCGCTGAGCATAGCGCCATAAAACTGGCCCTGAAGTTCAGACACCAAAATCCCGACACTATTAGAGCGGCTGGACGCAAGCGACTGAGCCACGGCATTCGGGCGATAGCCAAGCTCGTTCATGGCGTCGAGAACTTTCTGACGCGTTTTCTCGCTTACCCGCGCGTTTTTATTCATTACACGAGACACAGTCGCAAGCGAAACCCCTGCAAGCACTGAAACGTCGTATATGGTTGCCATAATGGTCAGATTTCCTATTTATTCAAGCGGCTACTCTACCACAAAAGCCAACTGGTTGAGCACGCTTAGGTGTTAGTTGGCGATTGTACGGCGTCGTTCGACCAGCTCAGTCTCGATCTGCTGCAAGAACTTCTCGGTCAAGGGGTAGCCTACCATGACAATGGCACCTAAGAACGCGAAGCCCGCCGGCACCCAGCTCATTAAGAGTTTGATCCCCGGCAACGATTCGGCCACCGTGCTGGCGTCTAAACCGTTATAGCCATAAGCGGCCAGTACCAGCAAAATTAACGCTCCCGCAAATCCGCCACCGGTTTTATTGATAAAGGTACCGGCCGAATAAAAAAGACCGGTCGCGCGGCGGCGATTTTTCCATTCGGAATAATCGGCAGCGTCGCCTAACATGCTGAAAAATAACACCGGCATAAAGGCGGCAAAGATTTCTGAGAAACAGCCAAGTAAAAATAACGCTTCTACCTGTTCGGCGTCGAGATAATAAATACCTGCAGTAGAGACGCCACCGATAGCGAGCGACAGGATAAAAAACCGTTGTTTGCTGATAAATCGGGAAATATAACCGGTTGATAATGCAGCCAGCATCGAGACCACCAATAGGGCGATAAAATAGCCACCTGCGAGCAACTCATTGCCCGTATAGTATTTAAAATAATACACAATGGTGCCCTGTTTGATGCCGTTAAACATCATAAACAGAAAACCAACGGCCAGTAAAATCCACCAGGGTTTATTGGTGATGAGGTCGATCAGGTCTTGCTGCGTTTTACTGTTACTGTCACTCGGCCGCGCAATCAGGCGACGGGCGAGAAAAACAGTCAACGCGATTATGGCAATAAAAAATGCCCCCGAATAAAGGTCGCGAAAATAAAAAAACAAGGTGATTGCCGACAAAGGTAAAATAATAAAAGGGAGATTTTTGGCAAAATCTTTTAACTCACTTTTCAGTTCTCTGCCGTCAGCGGCGGGTGGCCGGACCCGCTCACGGGTGGTGAAAAAAGTGATCAAAAACAGTGCGACCAACAAAATCGCGAACAGATACATTGCGTATTGATATCCCTGCTGCTCATTACCGCCGCCGAGATAAGCAACAATAGTCGGTAAAAAGCCCGTCATAAGTGCGCCGCCCAAAAACGCCCCGGCAAATCGCCAGCCGGATAAAATATTGCGCTCGGTCGGACTCGATGTCATCACGCCCATCAGCGCTGAATAAGGCACATTGCTAACGGTATACGCCAGAGTTAATCCAATATAGGTTGCATAAGCCCAAATTAATTTACCACCCGGACTAAGATCTGGGGTGGTAAAGCTCAGCACCATAAACAAGCCGAGGAAAGGCGTTGACCACAAAATCCAGGGGCGAAATTTTCCCCAACGCGTGTCAGTACGGTCGGCTATCATCCCCATTAAAATATCCGTGACACCATCTGACAGACGCACTAATAACAAAAGCAACGAAGCCGCCACCGCCGAGATCCCAAAAACGTCGGTATAAAAAACCGCCATATACGCCAAAGCGCCACGCCACACCAGATTCGACGCCGCATCGCCCAATGCGTAACCGGCTTTCTCATAAAAGGGAATTTGGCGACTGCTCGCTTCCATGGATGCTCTCTTTGTTATTGTTTTATGGATTGGCTCGGTTGCTGATAAGCGCCTTATATGCGAGCCCGCTGTTTTTTACCACCCGCTGCTGGCTGGCGTAATCAACATAAACGATCCCAAATCGTTTTGAATAGCCTTCCGCCCATTCAAAGTTGTCCATAAGACTCCAGGCAAAATAGCCGCGAATGTCTACTCCTTGGGATAATGCAATATCAACAGCATTGAGATGATCTTGCAAGTATTCTATGCGATCCCAATCGGCCACCTGATCGTTTGCTAACTGGTCGGCCATGGCGGCGCCATTTTCAGTAATGTAAACAGGCGGCAGCCGGTAGCGATGGTTCAGATCCATCAGTAATTCCACCATTCCTTGGGGATAAATCTCCCAACCGATATCCGTCAGTGGTGGCTGCGGTGGCATTTGAATAAAACCCTGTTCATTATCGGCTTGATAAACCGCTCTGCTGTAATAATTAACCCCGAGAAAATCAAGCGGCGTGGCGATGGTTTCGAGGTCGCCCGCTTGGATATCCGGTTTTTGTGCCTCCGGCAAGGCGTCCAGCAGCGTAGGGTATCTGCCTTCCATGATAGGCTGAATATACCACTGGTTAAAATGGTCATCGGCCTGGAGCGCCGCCTTTTTATCCGCTTCATTATTCGAGCGCGGATAGCAGGGGGTAAAATTGAGTACAATGCCGTTAAGCGAATCGGGACTATTGGCATTTAAGGCCTTCATGGCCAGACCATGGCCTAATAACAGATGATGGGCAGCTTTTTTACCATAATTTTTACTCGCCAGACCAGGGGCGTGAATACCCACTTCATAACCCAGGTAAGCGCTACAAAATGGCTCGTTTAGTGTCGCGTAGCTATAAACCCGATCGCCGAGCGCTGCCGAGATTTTATCGGCATAGTCGGCAAAGTGATAGGCTGTTTCACGCCGCAGCCAGCCGCCTTTATTTTCATGGTGTTGGGGCAAATCCCAATGGTATAGCGTCACAAAAGGTTTAATTTGACGCTCGTTTAAGCTATCGAGTAACCGCCGATAAAAATCGACGCCTTTTGACAGCAATTTGCCGTTTTGATCCATCACCCGTGGCCAGGAAATTGATAGACGGTAAGCGTCAACACCTAAATCGTCGATAAGTTCTACGTCCTGTTGCCAACGATGGTAGTGATCGCAGGCGACGTCACCATTGGACTGATCTTTAATTTTTCCTTTGATTTGGCAAAAGGTATCCCAAATACACGGCAGCCGATCAGCCGCTCCGCCTTCAATCTGAAAAGAGGCGGTTGCCACACCAAAGAGAAAATTCGGCTTGAGCAATTTTGAATGCGAAGGTAACGATAATTTCATGGTCAATCTTTTTAAAAATCCTGTTTTTCTTGGCTAGCCGATTCTAAACAATAGGAAGTACTTACTATCATCACTGGCTATTTAACGCGTTATTTATTTAAAAAATTCTGATCAAGTTGGCGTGCTTGCAGATTTCCCTTCAAAATTGTAAGCGCTTTCTTTTTTACTCGAAATCATTGATTTTCCGAACCAGTATGATATAAATGAAAGCGCTTACATTAGATTAGAGGTTTATCTGACAAAGGTCAACCTCTTATTCGAAAGGCCAAAAATGCGACCTGTAAATCACCCTAAGGAGCTATCGGATGGCGGGCCCGCCCCTAACAACAGATTCAAAAATGACGACTGACAGTGGCCCTTTGCCGCCCCAGACATTTTCGGGCCGATATACGTTTGCTTTGGTTGCACTCACTTCCCTCTTTTTTATGTGGGGGTTTATCACCGCGCTCAACGATATACTCATCCCTTATCTGAAAGCGCAATTCTCCCTCAGTTATACCCAGGCCATGTTGATCCAATTTTGTTTTTTTGGCGCATATTTCCTGGTTTCTCTCCCAGCAGGTGAACTCGTCCAACGGATTGGATACCGACGTGGAATTGTCATTGGCTTGATAGTCACAGGACAGGGATGTCTGCTTTTTTATCCCGCCGCTTCGCTGGGTATTTATGGAATTTTCTTATGCGCTTTATTTGTTTTGGCCGCCGGGATCACTATTTTGCAGGTCTCAGCCAACCCTTATGTGAGCGCTTTGGGTGACCCGCAAACGGCTTCGTCGCGGTTAACGCTTACGCAAGCCTTTAACTCATTGGGCACCACGCTGGCGCCATCGTTTGGCGCCATTTTAATACTATCCGCCATGGACGATTCATCGAACCTAGTCGCCGAGGCCTTGTCGGCCAATGAACCGGCGACTCAAGAGGCAGTAAAATTTCCCTACCTGATGCTTGCCGCAACTTTATTCGTGCTCGCGACCTTGTTCGCGCGGCTCAAATTACCGGCCATAAACCATCGACAATCGACGCAACAGCCGGGTGATGTTCAACGTCGAGACGCATCGGCCTGGCAGCATAGACACTTGTTACTAGGCGCCGTCGGAATTTTTGTCTACGTCGGCGCAGAGGTCGGGATCGGCAGCTTTCTGGTGAATTTTATCGGCGATGGAGCAATCGCTGGTATGGCCGAGGCAGATGCAGCACACTATGTCACTTATTATTTTGGCGGCGCCATGGTCGGTCGATTTATCGGGGCGGCAGCGATGCAAAAAATTGCGGCAGGAAGAGCGCTCGCATTTAATGCCGTATGTGCCTGCCTGCTCGTAAGCACCGCCATTTTAACGAGCGGTGCGCTAGCCATGTGGGCGATTTTACTGGTGGGGTTATGCAACTCTATTATGTTTCCAACCCTATTCACCCTGGCCATTGCTCGCCTGGGCAGACACACGAGTCAGGGTTCTGGCATTTTGTGCCTGGCGATTGTCGGCGGCGCCATTCTACCGCTCTTGCAAGGTATGCTCGCCGATCAGATTGGGGTTCAACTCGCTTTCATCATTCCGCTCCTGTGTTATGTCTATATCGCTTATTACGGGATGTCCGGATACCAACCACTTATTCACCAAAACGACGACTCATATGAAAAAAAATAAACTGCACAATTCTGTCGCTAAACTTTGCGCATTGGCCGTAACCACCTCAATTGCTTTATGCGCTTGCGATAATGAGCCTTCGGCTTTGAGTCAGTCTTCCGCTCACATTCAACCCGCGGCAGATCGTTCGTCCGCTCAACGGGTACCGGACTACTGGCCCAGGCTTCAAACGATCATCAAGCCCGATGGCGAGATCGAAAAACGCGTTCAGGATCTGCTTGCAACCATGACACTCGAACAAAAGGTCGCACAAATGATCCAGCCAGAAATTGGCTCAATTACGCCAGCCGATATGCGCCAATATGGTTTTGGATCTTACTTAAATGGTGGAGGTTCTTTTCCCAATCGCAACAAACACGCCACCGCAGACGACTGGATTTCACTCGCCGAACAGATGTACCAGGCGTCAATTGACGACTCGCTGGATGGATCGACCATTCCCACCATGTGGGGGACCGACGCCGTACACGGTCACAATAATGTGATTGGCGCGACGCTTTTTCCGCACAATATAGGATTAGGGGCCGCCAATAACCCCGAGTTAATCGAGAAGATCGCGCAAGCCACTGCCAAGGAAGTAATGGTCACCGGCATTGACTGGATATTTGCGCCGACGGTTGCGGTTGCCCGCGATGATCGCTGGGGCCGCACTTATGAAAGTTATTCGGAAGATCCCGCTATCGTCAAAGCCTACTCGGTCGCCATTGTCAAAGGCTTGCAAGGGCAGGGTGAAGGTTTCCTCGGCGATGACAAAGTGATCGCCACGGTCAAACATTTTCTCGGCGACGGCGGCACTGAAAAAGGCGATGATCAAGGGGACAACCTCGCCAGCGAGGCCGACCTCTTTCACATTCACGCACAAGGCTACGTCGGCGGATTGAGCGCGGGCGCGCAAACCGTTATGGCATCCTTTAATAGCTGGCACGGCAAGAAAAACCACGGTAACCCCTATTTGCTGACAGCCATTCTAAAAGAGCGCATGGGATTTGACGGATTAGTCGTAGGCGACTGGAATGGTCATGGCCAGGTTAAAGGCTGCCAAAATGATTCTTGTCCCCAAAGTATTAACGCCGGCCTGGATATTTTTATGGCGCCAACCGAAACCTGGAAGCCTTTGTATCATAATACTATCGCGCAGGTGCAAGCAGGTCAGATCCCGATGGCGCGCATCGACGATGCCGTTAGCCGGATACTGCGCGTTAAACTGCGCGCCGGGTTATTTGAAAAGCCGGGTCCCGCCAAGCGTCCACTATCTGGAAAGACCTCGTTAATCGGTGCAGCGGAACACCGCGCCATAGCCCGCCAGGCAGTGCGCGAGTCGCTAGTGTTATTGAAAAATAAAAACGGCATTTTACCGCTTTCACAACAGCAGAAGATTTTGGTTGCTGGCGATGGTGCAGACAATATTGGCCAACAATCGGGCGGCTGGAGCATCACCTGGCAGGGTACCGGCAATCAGAACGCTGATTTTCCCGGCGCAACATCGATATTACAAGGCATTCAAGATAAATTAGCGGCTGACGGATCTGACCTTTCGGATCTCGAATATCACCCCGACGGTCAGTATCAACAAAAACCCGACGTCGCGATTGTGGTGTTTGGCGAAGCGCCATATGCCGAAGGTAATGGTGATATTGACAACCTGGAATTTCAGCGCAATAACAAAAAAGATCTGAACTTGCTAAAACGCCTAAAAGCGAACGGCATTCCGGTCGTGTCGGTGTTTTTAAGTGGACGCCCAATGTGGGTCAACCCGGAGTTAAATCAGTCGGACGCCTTTGTCGCCGCATGGCTACCGGGTACTGAAGGAGCGGGTATTGCCGACCTGTTATTCCGTCGCGCAGACGGTCAAATCGATTTTGATTTTAGCGGCAAGCTGTCGTATTCATGGCCAGACTCACCGCTGCAAACTCGACTGAATCATGGCGATGAGCACTATGCGCCTTTGCTCCCGTTTGGCTTTGGATTAACTTACCAGGATGAAAACCGGTTAGGTGATGACTTAACCGAAACTTTTAACGCCGCGGCTAACCAACTGACCGAAGCCAATTTGTTTAACGCACCCTGGCGTCCAGCTTTTAAATCAGGTGACGGCGTTAAAGTGATTTCCAGTCGTTTTTTTGATGACTCATCGATCACCTATACGACCTTCGATAAAGCGACCCAGGAAGATGCCCGCCGTGTTACTTTTAAAAACCAAGGCGGTAATCATTTTGAAATTCAAGAAGCCTTTAGTTTAGATCTGCGCGGCTATCTGGCCGCCAACGCGAGTTTATCATTTGCTATCAAGACCGAAGGGGCCGATGAGTTACCCTTGTATTTATCGATGCGATGCGAGTCAGACTGTAACCCGGCCATTAATCTTAGCGAATTACTCAAGGACGCCGCGCCCAATTCGTGGCAGAATATCGAAATCGACTTAAGCTGTTTTAGTCATCGTGGCGCGCAGATGGATAAAATAATCGCGCCCTTTGTATTAACAACCGACGCACGTATGACGGTCGAATTTACGCAGCTCAAATTGACCGCCGCCCGCTCGCCCGGCTCGATGAGTTGCGCTTCTGAAACCGTCATTAATCACAAGTCATAAAATTGGTAAACAATCAAAGCAAGCAATTATGAGCAATCAATCGGTCAAAAAAATTGTTATCGTCGGCGGCGGCTCCGCTGGCTGGCTGGCCGCCGGTTATCTGGCCGCGGAACATCAGGCGCAATCGGAATCAGGTATCAAGGTCACGCTAATCGAGTCACCCAATGTGCCTACGATTGGGGTCGGCGAAGGTACCTGGCCGACCATGCGAGAAACGCTGGATAAAATCGGCGTATCAGAAACCGATTTTTTCCGCCGCTGTGAAGCGTCATTTAAACAAGGGGCAAAGTTTTGTCGTTGGGTGACCGGCGAAGCCGATGATGCCTATTACCATCCATTAGTCATCCCCAACGGATATACTAAAACCGATTTAGTACAACCCTGGCAAGCCCATCGCGATAAAATTGCCTTCGCTGACGCCGTCTGTTTTCAAAGCCATTTATGCGAGCAAGGTAAAGCCCCAAAACAAATTACCACGCCGGAATACGCATCGGTCGCCAATTATGCGTATCATTTAAATGCGCCGAAACTGGGCGAGTTTTTAAAAGAACACTGTACCCAGAACCTCAATGTTGAATTGATTGTCGACCATGTCACCAAAATCCATAATGACAAAGATGGCTATATTGAAACTTTATCGACAGAAAAGCACGGCGAAATTGCGGGTGATTTATTTATCGATTGCACCGGTCTGAAATCGTTACTGCTGGGAAGCCACTACCAGATCCCTTTTATATCTCGTCAAGATATTTTATTCAACGATAGCGCGCTGGCGGTTCAGGTTCCTTATCAACACCCGGACGACCCGATCGCCTCACATACTATTTCTACCGCGCAGAGCGCCGGCTGGATTTGGGATATCGGTTTACCATCCAGGCGCGGCGTCGGCTATGCCTACGCGAGCGATTATATTTCAGATGAAGCAGCCGAAAAGGAATTGCGCGCCTATATTCAACAAAAGCTTCCCGCTGAAAAAGTCGCGCAGCTTTCAACTAGAAAAATAAAATTTAACCCAGGACATCGCGAGAAGTTCTGGCATAAAAACTGTGTCGCCCTGGGAATGTCGGCAGGTTTTCTGGAGCCGCTCGAAGCTTCGGCGTTAGTGCTTGTTGAATTGGCGGTCGCAAAAATCAGTCAGGACTTACCGGCCAACCGAGAGATGATGGCGATTTCGGCGAAGCGCTTTAATCAGCTCTTTGAATATCGCTGGCAACGTATTATCGACTTTTTAAAACTCCATTATGTGTTAACCCAAAGAACCGATACGCCTTACTGGGTCGATAATTGTAAGCCAGAAACGATTCCCGAAAGCTTACAAGAAATGCTCCGGTTTTGGCGACATCAGCCACCGAGCCCACACGATTTTACCCATATAAATGAGGTGTTTCCTTCGGCCAGTTGGCAATATATTCTTTACGGTATGGGGTTTAAAACCCAATCGAGCCCAACAGAAAGACGTTCCGTTGACGCCTCCAAAGCGATGGGATTTTTCCAGGAAACCGTACAGACTACCCATCAATATCTGGCGGCCTTACCGACCAACCGAGAATTGATTAACAAGATTCTCGAGTTCGGCCTGCAACGCATTTGAGCAGCGTGTTTGAGCCGGTTTATTGATTACCTTCGACAAGTTTTATTTTTCCAAATACGCTCGCGTCAATGTAACCCAGGTTTTTATCGCCGTTGACCGGCGTGATGTCATGGGAGCCAATAAAATTTTCTCGTTGTAGGCTGCCATCGTTGTCGCAGTAGGCCAGCATAAATCCGATAATTTTACCGCGGTGTAATTTTACCTGCGACAGATCATTTTTTTCCCCTGGTTGAAATTTATCGTTAAAGAGTTTTATGGCAACTTCCCAAATGATTTTATGAGGCGCTTTGTCATTACGCCGCCATTGACTGCGTATATGCTCATTAAATAGTAAAAATTCTGCCATGCCGTTTGGTTTTTTCTCGCCGATATCAACCGCCTGATTATCAAGTGCAATATGATAGGCAAAGGCGTTGTAATTAAACTGATGGTTACCGCCGGAGGCGTCTTCATCGATAAAAATTTCAAGACAATCGTCGTCCCAATATTGCTTTAAGGGATCGGGATGCGAATCGAACAACACATCGTCTTGAATTTCGGCCAATAAATAGAGGTGTTCGCTATCCCAGCGCAGTTTATAGCGACCGCTAAAATCAGATGGCTCAGGCAGTGGTCCGATTATGGGTTTATCTAAAGGGTACCAATCATTTCCTCGCCAGCTATCGTCGTTCGCTATTCCATCAATTGTCGGCGCTTGAAGCACTTTTTGCACTTCGATGGCGAGCGCGGGTAAGGCGTTTAACAAGAGTAAACTCGCTAATAAAAATTGTTTCATGATTAATTTTTCTCTTTGTGAGTCAAAAGTGACTGGGAAAGTATTTTAGCGGCAACCAGCTTATGCAGACATAACCCTAAACTCTCTTCGATAGCGAAGCTATTGTCCAGGGGATAAATATCCGATTCGTTTTGGGGTGATTCCATTGCGGCAAATTGTGAATCGAGTAACGCGGCGTTAAAAAAATGTTGTTGGCGGCTGGAAAGCCGGCGCTTAATTTCAGCGGATCTGGCCTGCAAATAGAGAAAAACCGTTTGAAACCCCAGGGCGCGAAACCTTTGACGGTGTGTCTGTTTTAACCCGGAATAGGCGAGAACCAAATTTCTGTTTTGACTAAACTTTTCCTGCAGAAATTTTTCTATCGAATCAATCCAGGGCTCACGGTCGCTATCATTTAACGCAATACCGCGAGACATTTTATCGCGTGCATCGGCCGTGTGAAATTCATCGGCTTCGATAAACGACCAATTTAGTGTTTCCGCCAGACGACTGGCCAGAGTCGTTTTACCACTACCACTCACCCCGATAATGATGATTAATTTGGGATTCGCCATGGCGTTACTCCGGCTAAGACGATTCATCGACTAGCGGCAATTTCACCGCTATCTGGTAATGGCGATCCGCCTGGATATTGGCGACCCAGGGGTCATCGAGCAATTTACCATCGACAGTGACTGCAATTTTCTTGAGCATCTTTACACGCTCAATGTTCAGGCTAAAGCGTGCACCTTGAAAATCTCTTTCGACTTTCAGGCGCTTCCAATGACTGGGCAATTGCGGCTGGATTAACAGTTTACCTCGGTCCCCTTTTAAGCCGCATAGTTTTTCCACCACGCAGCGAAAATACCAGGCGACAGTGCCGGTATTAAACAGCTGGCTTGAACGGCCGGCGCTATCCTGCATTTGAAAATAGGCGCCGCGATAATAATTAGGAATAAATACCGGAAGCTGTCTACGCCGATGCGCATTGGTAGCATCTGGAATCATCTTGCGTAATACCTCAAATGCCTGGTCGGGTTGGCCGATCTGATACAGGGCATAAGCATAAAATGTTGAGGCATGATTGTAGATAGAGCCATTTTCGGCAACGCCCGGAAATTTTTGCGTCAATCGACCGATGTCTGCTCGCATACTCGTATAAGCCGGCGCCAGCATCATTACCCCATCGGGCGTTTCTAAATGCTGTTTAATCGCCTTGAGCATTGAATCGGTTTGCGGCCCATCAGCGGCTCCGCTCAATAGCGCCCAGCTTTGTGGGTTTAAATAAATCTTGCCTTCCACATCGCTACTGATACCAAACAAATTATTGTCATCCGTGATGCCTCGCGCATACCACTGTCCGTCCCAGCAGTATTTGTTTAAGGCCTGGTTTAACTGCGCCGCCGTTTGCAGGTATTGGTTAGCCTTGCCGGATTCACCGATGTGTTCCAGAATACTCGCCCATACCTGCAGACTATAAGCGGTGGCCACGGTCAACCAGCTCGATACCCCTTTGCCTTTGTAACCGACCATATTCATCGGGTCGCACCAGTCACCCTGCTCAATGTAACTTAAACCACGTCGATCGCGCGATTCGATCAACCATGTCATGGCGCGCTCGATATGCGCTTGCATTGAAAACCTTTCGCCGCTATCGGCAAAGGGAATGGTCTCTCGCAAAATCGCATAGTCGTTTGTTTCGTCCAGATAAACCTGTAAACACAGCGGTAACCAGACACAGTGATCGGTATGCGGGATCTGGTTAATATACTTTAATTCGGTCTGCGCGTTTAACAGAATGCCATCGGGCAGTGCGCCATTTCGATTTTGTTGCGATACGGCTTTTATCAAGGCCAACCGGGTCATTTGAGGTTTAAGAAAACTGAAGCCCAGATAATCCTGCAAATAGTTTCGCGTTTGCGGGTCGCTCGTTACGCGGTTTGTATCGCCGTGATAATAGACTTGCCGAGGCAACCAGCAATTAATAAAGTGATTAAAATCTCGGTCGGGCGACTCAATCGTAATCGGCGAGGAAGGTTCCATATTGTAATGCATTTCCTGCTCATTTACGCGAGCCTTTCCATCAGCTTCGGCGTGCACTGGTGCAAGGTACTTTTGTTTATAACGGGCTGCTTCTTCACCATTTTTGGCCGGTCCGAACAGCAGCGCGATTTTAGTTTGTTCATTTGCCGCAAGGTTCAATCGGTACTGCATCACCGCAGTTGGCGTTTCAAAATTTGCCGCCTGATTCTCGAGCAGCGGAGATTTTATTGCCTCTGGAAAATGTAACCCCGAGCGACCCTCAAATGCGGATAA
>Ga0209692_10000515_pt1 | contig 86207 bp, 74 predicted proteins | sample tdDd472_FD_187129 | JGI IMG/M metagenome (GOLD analysis project Ga0209692, IMG submission 187129) | Marine sediment microbial communities from the Atlantic coast under amendment with organic carbon and nitrate - tdDd47.2 (SPAdes)... | ecosystem: Environmental > Aquatic > Marine > Coastal >...
TACCGTTAAATGGTTTGATGAATCTAAAGGCTTCGGCTTTATTACTCCTGCTGATGGCAGCAAAGATGTGTTTGCACATTTCTCTGCTATTCAAAGCGATGGCTTCCGTACACTGGCTGAAGGCCAGGAAGTTACATACGATGTAGAGCAAGGTCCTAAAGGTCCTCAGGCTGCTAACATCAAGTGTTAATCCAGGCTCCGGGTTTTAAACCCGGGTTTGGCGCTTGAAAAAGCCCCGTCAGTTTCTGGCGGGGCTTTTTTTATGGGGTATTCCGAGAGAGGCAAGCAGTCATTGGCCCCTGGTCGTTTGTCTTTAGTCAGACCCGACGAAAGACCAATGACTAACGACTACCAGGCAGTGCATGGTTTTCTGCACATGACTTTTCGTCAGAAAGTGTTATTGTGAAAAAATACTGACATATTCTGCATGGAGACAAGATGGCACAACTGACATTTTATGGCGCGGTAGACGGGGTCACCGGATCGGCTTACCTGTTGCAAACCGATAAGGTAACACTGCTACTGGATTGCGGCTTGTTTCAGGGGCGTCGCGAAGAAGAGGACGCCAATAAGGATGCGTTTCCGTTTGATATTGCGCGGATTGATGCAGTGGTGTTATCCCATGCCCACCTGGATCACTCCGGGCGTTTACCCAAATTGATTGCTGAGGGTTTTAACGGGCCGATTTTTATGACGTTTCCCACAGCCGATCTGCTGGATGTGATGCTCAAAGATGCCGCGTCATTACAGGAACGGGATGTGGAGTGGGAGAACAAACGCCGTCGTCGTTCAGGCAAGGAAGAAATTCAACCCATCTACACGCTGGATGATGTGGAAACCACGCTGTCACTGTGTGAGGGTTTGGATTACGGCGAGCGCCAGCAGATTGCCGATGGGGTTGAAGTGCGCTTTAACGATGCCGGGCATATCTTGGGTTCCTCCATTGCCGAGTTATTTATAAGCGAGCAGGGCGAACAGAAGAAACTGGTGTTTTCCGGTGACCTGGGCAATAGCTGCGCCGCGCTGTTGCGTGATCCGGTGACGATTGAAGAGGCGGATGTGTTATTGCTGGAGTCCACCTACGGTGACCGCAATCATCGACCGATGGATGAAACCCTGCAGGAATTTGAAGACATTATTGTTGAAGCCTCGGAGAATGGCGGCAATATTATGATTCCATCATTTGCGGTGGGGCGTACCCAGGAGATTATTTTTCATCTGGGTGAGTTGTACCAGAAAGGCCTGCTTAAGCACCAGGCGGTTTACCTGGACAGCCCTATGGCGATTGCGGTGACCGAAATTTACCACCGCTACCAGAATGTTTTTAACCGGGAGGACAGAAACACCCTGCGCCGTGGTAAAAATGCCAGCCTGCACACGTTTCTGCCAGTGCTGCGTTACACCACCTCCACCGAAGAATCGATGGCGTTGAATAAAATTGAAGCCGGTGCGATTATTATTGCCGGCAGTGGCATGTGTACCGGCGGGCGTATTCGTCATCATTTCAAACACAATATCTGGCGCCGCAATGCCCATGTGGTGATTGTCGGTTACCAGGCGATTGGTACGCCGGGACGTGCACTGGTGGATGGCGCCAAAACCTTCAGAATCGGTAACGATGAAATCCAGGTGAATGCGGCGATTCATACACTGGGTGGTTTTTCGGCCCATGCCAGTCAGTCGCAGTTAATCGACTGGGTCAGTCATTTCAAACAGCCGCATCCGAAACTGTATCTAATTCACGGTGAAGGCGATGCCAAGCTGGCACTGCAACAGCGTCTGAAAAAAGAAAACTGGGATGCACAGATTCCCGGGTATGGTGAGAGTGTGAGTTTTTAATACTGCTTTAGTTCTCAGCAGCGATTAGCGCTCAATGGTGTAGAACAGATCCGCGCCCTGGTATTCGCCGCTCTCTGCCTTAAGCTGCCATTTTTCCGAAATCTGGTAGCGCACCGCAAAGGTGTTAAACGCTTCGACCAGGCCTACGCCATAACTGATATACAGTTTTGGTGACAGGTAACGCCCCATGACCAGTGAAGCCTGGTCACCGCCATCGCTGCTCTCAACCCGCATCTCGTCCAGCCCAAAACGATCCCCGATCAGCCGCGCGAATTTATCGCCACCGGCCAGTCCCAGGGCGAGTGCTGCCTTTGCCATGGTGGCACCTTCCTCGTCCGAGGTATTTTCCATGGGGCGTCCCAGTAACAGATAGGAGAGGGCATCGGTTTCACCCATGGCCGGTATGGAAAACAGTTCCAGTACGGGTTGATCCAGGCTGCCCCGTACCTTGATGCCGGCGGTGACATTGCCGGTTACTCGCACCGCGCGTATATCCAGCCCCGGATTCGTTAAGGGGCCACCACTGAACAGTAATCGGCCGTCTGTGATATCCAGCCGTTGCCCGTAGGCGCGGTAACGACCTTCGGGGATGTTCAGCTCGCCACTGGCGGTGGTCAGCTCGCCGGGTTGATCGATGAGTAACAGGCTGCCGCTGAATCGGCCTTCGAAACCGAAGCCATAAAAACTGACCCGGTCCCCCAGTGTCAATCGAATGTGCGAGCTGATCTGCCAGGCGTCCTGCGGTTTCGATTCACCGCCAACAATCACCACGTCATCGGACACGGTCACCGCGGTGCTGATATCTTTGGGTTGCAGGCGTGCATAGGGGATATGCACATCGCCGCGCACATCTAGTTTTCGCTGCTCAATACTCAGTTGTAAATCCGGCGAGGCATGAACCACCGCTTCAGGTATGCGCGCTACTTCAATGTCCTTGCCCTGGATGTTCATCTCGGTTGGCCAGCCACGTTTTGCATCCAGCAGGGTGTGCCCGCGGATTACAAGCTCTCCATCACCGGAGCGGGCGCTGGCGCGAAACTGCAGTCGTTGCTGCGCATCGGTATGGCTGCGCAGGCTGAGTTGTTTTATGCTTAGCCCGAGCCGTGGTACCTGCAGCTGCGCATTCAGCAGCTGTATCTGTGCCGCGAGTTCAGGTTTTTCCAGTGTGCCAGTGGCCGAGGCATCGAGTAAGAATTCACCCTGCAGGTGCTGTAATTCGGGAACCAGGACTTCAATCAGGGTGAGCCTGTGTAACTGCAGCTTAGCCTTACTGTTAATGGACTGTTGGGGGGAAATATCCAGCGCATTGGCACCGGGCAGTGTGACTTCAACCTGTAAGCCATCATTGTTTTGCATCGCCAGTTGCCCACTGGCTTCAATGCCTTCCTCGTTCAGTTGAATATTTATTTTGCCACTGCTGTAGTTCAGGGCTTCGCTGTCTGTGTCAAAGGGTGGGAACTGGATATGACCCTCGGGTAAATCCAGTTGCGCAAATCCCCGCAGTTTTGCTGCAGACAGATCATGCCGTCGTTCACCCAGCGTGAGTTGCAGCTGTGCATTGGCATGGGCAGTGCCATTGAATTTCAGCTCGGGGGATAGCCAGTGGCTAAAGGGCAGGAGCGGAAAATGCTGGCTGCTAAGGCTGGATTGCCAGTGCCGGTTATCGCCCTTGATCGATGCGCAGAACTCGGCCTGTTGTGTATTGCGCCAGCACAAGGGGGCAATATTAAGTGATCGCGCCGCCAGGGTTAATTCAGCCGGTGCATTGAGTTGCCAGTTACCGTAGTGCTGGCTTAACAGTTCCGCTTTTAATAGGGTCCCCTGCCAGCGCTCGGTTGTGGCCTGTCCATTTACTTCAATCTGTAGTGAGTCGTTGCCATCCTGTGCGTGGACTGAGATCTGCTGGCCATCACTGACAAGCTGCAGTGACTGCAATTGCTGATCCTGGTAGGCAAGCTCGCTGGCACTAATCTGCAGTTTGATTTTCTGCCACTGAAGCAGATCCAGCGTTACATTGCCATCGAGCTGTGCGACCTGGTACTCCTGCAGGCGCAATGACTTTGCCTTGAAACGACTGCGGATTAGCGGTGCCTCGGCAGATCCCTGGAGTGAGCCGCTGGCGTTAAATTCGCCACTGGCCTCGGGGTAAAGTTCCGCCAGGTCCGTGGCATCAATCTTCCAGTGCAGATCCCATTGCCTGGCCAGCCTGCCCTGGGCGTGAACCTTCGCAGTGCCCGAGCTGAAGTTAAGCTGTTTGATATCAAGGCCATTGTCCTGCCAGTCTAACTGGCCGCGCAGGCTCACCGGGTACCCACGCAGCGTGCCAGTCAGTTGATGAACCTGGGTGATTGCCGTTAACTGTTGTTTAAACTCACCCTTGCTGCTCAGTTGCGCATCGAGTTTACCGCTGAATTCATCCAGCACCGGCCATTGCTGACTGGGTGCCTGTGGCCACAAACCTGCCGGGTTGATATTGCGTGCCTGTATCTGGGCCTGCCAGTTGAAATGGTTCGTCCAGTCCAGCTGGCCACTGGCGAGCAATTCGCCGTGGTCGTTGCTCACCCGCAGCTTATCGAATTCAAGACCCTGTAAGCTACCGCTGCCATCTGCTGTCCATATGGAAGGTGGTGATTCTGTAAAGGGCTGCTCGGTTTGTACCTGGAAACGGTAGTGTTGCAGGTTGCCTGCAATGCTTGCCTTGCCCTCCGCACTGTTAAACCAGGGCGATGCCTGTAGTGGCCAGTAGAGGTTTTGCCATGAGAGCTTCAGTGTAAACGCTTCAGTGTTATTGTCCGGCTGCCATTCACCACTGGCATTGAGTTGCGTGCTGCGGGCACTGGTATCCGTTGCCGATTCACGGTGCTGCAATTGCAGGTCCTGGAGTTGAATGGGGCCATCAAGGCTGCCATGCAGATTAAAATCCGCTCTGAACTCGCCAGGCAGTGTCGGGTCGTCGTTGAACTGTCCGCCCAGGGAGGTCGACAGTTCTGCCATTTGCAGATCACCCCTGGCTTTAACATCAACTGAGCCGATAAAAGTCGGCGCGGTTTTATAGATTGCACCAAGTTTTACTTCACTGGCGTTCAGTGTGGCCTGCCAGTGAGGCTCTGTTAAGGGTTCGTTCAGTTCAAGTTTCAGTGTGCCCTGTAACGCACCGGTAAACTGTTGTGTGAGTTGCGTGCTCTGACTATTACCTTCAAGGGAGCCTTTGGCAGATAACAATGTATCGTCCCGTTGAAGCTGCCAGTCTATATCAAGTCGGTGGCGGTAATTGCCTGAGGGACGCAGCGTGCCATTCAGTCTGGCATTAAATTGTTCGGCCTGAACCGATAACTGATCAATGCTGATTTCGCCAAACAGTGAGCTGGCCGACAATGTGAGTTGTTGCAGCTCAACCATGTCTGAGCCGCGAATGAGTTGCACCGAATCCATCTGCAGTTGCTGCAGTTCAATCGGCCAGGGTAAATTAATCTCGGGCAGGCTGATTGGAGGCTGATCCGATGCAGTGGGTTCGGGCGTTGTTAGTGCCTGTTCTATCCGGGTGTTATGTAGAGTAACCTGGCGGATATTTAGTTTACCACGCAGTAAGGACAGCGGCTGCCAGTCGATAATCAGCTGCTCACTGTTAAACTGTAAGCCATCAAGCTGGTAGTTGAGTTGTGTAATCTTTACCGGGCCAAACAGTTTTCCCTGCAGTGATTCAAACTGCAGCTGACCGGGAATGCTACCGCGCAGTTGCTGGTAACTCCAGTTAAGTGCGCTGGATGAATTGCCCAGCCAGATGATAACGCCACCCAGTAATATCAGCAGCAGGGCGAACAGCTTCAGCCATTTGTGTTGCAGGCCGCGCATTACAGATCCGGCCCGATATTGATATGAATACGCCAGTCTTTGGCGTCATCACTGAGTGCGCGGGCCAGGTCAATGCGTACCGGCCCTACCGGTGACTGCCAGCGCAGACCCAGGCCAGCACCCCGTGCCAGTTTTTCAGAAAAATCATCGATGGCATTGCCGCCGTCATAAAATACCGCAAGGCCCCAGCGGTTGTTAAAACTGTGCTCAAATTCTATGCTGCCCACCATCAGCAGTTTACCACCCACCACTTCACCGTTTTCATTTACCGGCCCCAGTGACTGGTAAGAATAACCGCGCACACTCTGTGCGCCGCCGGCAAAGAAACGCACTGATGACGGCAGCTGGTTGAATTCATCGGTCCATGTACTGCCAAGGCGGCCGCGGGCAATTAAACGGTTATCACGGTTAAGCGAGCTGATCGCCTTGATGCCACCCTGCAGTTGTGTGAAGGAGGTGTCGGACATCAGTTGATCGTTGGCGCCACGCAGGCTGATATCAAAACGTAGGCCGTCGATGGCATGTATAAACTGATTGCCCCAGGTTCGGCTCCAGCTGATACCGGGCATCACCAGGGTGGAGTTGCCGCGGTCATCGGCAACAATGAACTTTTCCTGTTGATAGTTAAGTGAGATGTGTTCGCGCCAGTTACCACGGTTGTGTTTAAGGGTGACACCGATATTGCGCAGGGTACTTTCGCTGCTGTCGGTGGTTTCCTTGACGACCCCGGCATTGTAGCTTAGCTGGTCGGTACGCGGATTGAATACCGGCACATGGTAATTACCACTCAGGCTATAGCCCAGTTCGGAAATACGTGCTTCGGTGTCCAGTCGATGGCCGCGTTGATTGAGGCGAGGCATTTCCCAGCCGAATTTTGCACGGGCTCCGGTATCACTGCCATAGCCCAGGCCAATGGTAAAACGGTGCGGCTTACGTGGTGTGAGTTTAACGATCACAGGGATTTCATAACGGCCTTCAATTGGGTCACCGGGGGAGACTTCGACGGTTTGTGCATACTGGCTGTCATTCAGCGCCTGTTGCAGTTCAATCATCTGTTGCAGCGAGTAGGGGTCGCCTTTCTCAAATGGAATATAGCGACGCAGCAGTTCATCATTCAGTACCGACTGTTCAAGGAAAACGTCGCCAAAGGTGTAGCGGTTTCCACCCACAAACTGCAGTTCGATACGGGCGTTGTAGGCGTCCAGATCAACTTCGACCCGGTGCTGGGTAAAGCGCGCATTAAAATAGCCCTGTTCCAGTGCGTATTTTGACAGGCTTGCCTTGAAGTCATCGTAAACTGCGTGATTAAACACATCACCCACCTTGAGCGGAGGTTTTTTTATCAATGCCTGAAATGCCCTGTCCTGCTGAAGCGAGCTGTCAAACGTCAGTTTTAATTCTGCAATGGTCAGCGCCGGTCCGGCTTGTATCCGGTAGTGGGTCGTCCATGTGCTTTCTGCGGTCTGCTGCAGTGATTTTTCAATCTGCGGGCGATAGTAACCAAAAGGCTGCAGTGCATTGCGGATTTCCTCTGTGGCTTTATCGTGTAAGCGTTGAAGTCGGCCTTCACTTAACAGGTGATGGTTTTTCTGTTGTTCAATGCTTAACAGCGAACGAACATTAGCCTCGAGTGGTGGCTCTAACCCGCTGACCTGTACGTCGACATTGATTTGCGCCAGTGTCGATGCGCTGTAGAAGCAGCTCAGTGAGCAGGTAAGAGCAATCAGCAGCCAGTGCCGAACCTCGGGCATGGTTAATCCTTGATTACGTTTGGAAAGGGTTATATTCACCCTTGCGGTTTTGTCAGTTGATAATAGACAGGCTGGCGACCCGTTAGGGAGGAGTATACCTGTTTAATGCCGGCCAGCACACAGCGTGCAAGGCCGGAAGTGTTGATTGAATTTACAGTCCCTGTAACTGTCCAATAAAATTCAGGTCTGTTATTGTTTGGAGCAGAGTCCGGCTGACTGTACAGGAACCCGATGCATTTAATTACCGTTATTACATTGTTTTTGCTGAGCAGTCTCTGCCTCACTGCCTGTGCGAGTAATAGCCATTATGACCCTGGCAGGGCGCACCATACCGAATCGGGGTTCAGGAATATTGACTACGAGGATAACAAGGGGCTGGGGGCGTTTCTCAAATGGCGCTGGCAGCGTTTATTCAAGGAGTCGCCAGCCGACAGGGCGTACCATTTCGCGCTGGATCGATCCCAGCATGCACTGCTAAAAGATAACCACGACAGGGCGTCTTTAACCTGGCTCGGCCATGCCACGTTTCTGTTGCAGTTCAAGGGGCTGAATATTCTCACCGATCCCCATCTAACCGAACGTGCCTCGCCCTTTAGCTGGATTGGTCCCAAACGTCAGGTACCTGTGCCCATCGAGATGCAGCAGTTGCCGCCAGTTGATGTGCTGCTGATTTCCCATGACCATTACGATGCGCTGGACACCGGTACCATCGAACGGGTGCTGGCGCATAACCGGCAACACCCGCTGAGCATTATTGTGCCGCTGGGCTTGAAGGAGTGGTTTGCCGGGCAGGATTTCAAAACAGCTGCAGATATACAGATTATCGAACTCGACTGGCAGCAATCATACGCTATAAAAAAGGTTACCTTTACCGCAGAACCCAGCCAGCACTGGAGCAAGCGCAGCCTGTTCGATGCCTATGAGCGCCTCTGGGCTTCCTGGGTGATCAGTGCAGATCAACAGCGTATTTTCTTTGCCGGTGATACCGGCTATGCGGATCACTTTCGCCAGCTGGGTGAGCAATACAATGGTTTCAATCTGGCCCTTTTGCCCATCGGTGCCTATGAGCCACGCTGGTTTATGCGCGGCTATCATGTCAACCCGCAGGAGGCGGTGCAGATGCACCGGGACCTGCGGGCCCGCTACTCGGTGGCCATGCACTGGGGTACCTTTATACTTACCGATGAGCCACTGGACGAGCCGCCACGCAAATTGCGTGAAGCCTTAATCGAGGCCAAATTACCGCTGACTGAATTCGAGGTGTATAAACACGGTGAAACCCGCTGGCTTGATGGGCATTACGGTTTTTAGCGGAAATTTTATGTCGATCCGATAAATTGCTTCGAGGAGCTGATATGCGCAAGACAGATACAGATACAGATACAGATACAACTAACCAGCAGCATGAACCTCAGATTGAGCTGGGCCATGTGGTTTATTATGTGCGTAACCTGCAGGCATCCATTCGATTTTACGCGGATGCACTGGGTTTGACTCTGCGGGGAAAAATCTTCAACCAGCGGGCAGCACTACTCAGCGGTGGGCGCACGCACCATGAACTGTTATTGATCGAGGTGGGCGAGGCGGATGGCCCGCTAACCGGCAAACGCATTGGTCTGTACCATGTGGGCTGGAAGGTGGGTAACAGCCTGCAGCAACTGAGGCAATGTCATCAGCGCCTGAGCGAACTGGGTTACGAGGTGAGCGCCATGTCGGATCATACCGTGAGCCAGAGTCTGTATCTGCATGACCCGGATGGTAATGAAGTTGAATTCTATGTGGATAACCCTGCCTATGACTGGCGGCATAATGACAGCTGGCTGGAGGCGCCGGTGAAGCCATTAAAGCTGGTGGATTAGCGGGTCGACGGGCAATAATTTTTCTCAATTTTTAATAAAAAACTTTTATAAAAAATTCATCCGGCCAGCCTTGAAAATACCCATGGCCGACGCTATTTCCGCAATACCTGCAAGTGAACTTGCAATTCAGACAACTGTACATTGTATTTATACTTTTTCTTTACAGGAGAATGCTATGAATTCGATTGATTTAACCCCTCTGTACCGAAACAGTATCGGCTTTGATCACTTCGCGCCGCTGCTGAATAATGCGCTTCGCATGAACAAAGCCTCAAGCGCAACGCCGGCGTACAATATTGAGGCGCTGGATGAAAGCCGTTATGCCATTACCCTTGTAGCGGCAGGCTTTGACGAGTCGGAGCTGGAAATACAGGTGGAAAACGATGTGCTGACTATCAGTGGTAAAAAGGCCGAGCCGGAAAACCGCGAGTACCTGTACCGTGGTATACCCCAGGCCGCGTTCGAACAGAAGTTCAACCTGGCGGATTATATCGAGGTGCGGGATGCCAGCCTGAAAAACGGCCTGTTAACCATTCAGCTGGAAAAGGAAGTGCCCGAAGCGATGAAGCCAAGACGTATCGAGATTAATGCACAGGCCAGTGCATCGGGTAAAGTGCTTGAGCATCAGGCAGATAAAAAGCAGGACAGGGCTGCCTGACGGTGAGCTGGCATTGCCTGGCCGTTTAATCTGTTTAAGGAGAGAAGGACGGGCAGTGTGATGGTTCGCAGGCCGGGGTTGTGCTGGTTTATTCAGTAACAGCCCCGGCCTGTTTTGCTTTATGTCTGTGGCTGGCGCGCCGGCTGTTCAGATGCGTCTAATATTTCTCATCGTCTTCATAAGCGCGGTTTTTTTCCACCGCATGTTGTCTATCCAGTTTGCCAATGTCCAGTACCGGCGAAGCGTCAATGTGCTGTGCATCCATCATCTGCGCCACCCGCTGCAGTGAGGAAATAATCATGGTCTGTTCCCATTCATGCAGGTCGCTGAACTGGCGTGCAAACTGTTCCTGCAGTGGCATGGGCGCACCCTTGAGCATTTCAAAGCCTTCATCGGTGAGGTAGGCGTGAACCTTGCGCTTATCCTGGGTGGAGCGTTCACGAAAGACCAGCTTACGCTTTTCCAGTCGATCCAGAATGGTGGTCACGGTGGCCTGGCTCAGGCTCATCTTGTTGGCCAGTTCGCCAATGGTAACCTCGCCCTTGTCACGGATGGTTTGCAGCAGAAGGATCTGTGGTGAAGTCAGGCCGGTGGTTTTGGCAAGGTGCTTGGAGTGCAGGTCAGTGGCACGGATGACGCGGCGCAGGGCGACCAGTACTTCATTAATACTGTTCAAATCGAGTGTTTCCTCTGTTAATGCGGTGCTCTCAGAACGGGTGGGGGTTGAAGTATACACTGAGAGCGTCTCCTGCCTGGCAGCTTTTCTCATGTTCTATTCCTGTTATGTAAGCCTGGTTTACTGTGTCTATAATGGCTATAGAAGCCCGATTCTACAGGCGTTCGGGCGCAGCGCCAGTGACTGCCTGGGCGCCAGTCAGCCTGATAATTGTTACTGTTATCAGGCACTTGGCAATAGCGGCTGGCCAGTGGCGGCACAGATTACTGCTGGTAAATTAAACTATTTAGTGTACAATACATAGAACTCTAAACAATAGCAATGTAAAAAGGCTGGAAATAAGACGAAACGGCCGGTTTGGGCGCGCATCAGTATTGTTTCACTTATTTAGATGGCTTAATGAGTTGGAGTAGAATCAACCGGATTATGAAAGCCCTGCAAAGACTATGTCTGCAAACGGGGCTGGAATGGGGTAAATATAAATCTGTTTAGCCGGTTCCGTTTTCAATCGTCACAGATACTGCCTGGTTGAAAAGAACAGCAGTCTGCGGCGTAGCTCAATACGACTGATTCGTATTGGCTTAACTTTAGATATTTAGGTGATTAAGTGGAATCTCAACAATTAAGCTTACGTCCACCCGTTGCAGCTGATGGCATTCGGGTCAATCGACTGATCGCACAGTGTCCGCCACTGGATACCAACTCTGTTTACTGTAATTTGCTGCAATGCAGCCATTTCGCACAAACCTCGGTTGCCGCCGAAATTGAAGGCGAGCTGGTGGGCTTTGTGAGTGGTTATATCGAACCGGAGCAGCCGGATACACTGTTTATCTGGCAGGTGGCGGTGGGCGAAAAGGCCCGTGGCATGGGGCTGGCAACGCGTATGCTGCAGTCGATTCTGCAACGGGATGCCTGCCAGAAGGTGTCCTATATCGACACTACTATTACCGAGGATAACCGCGCATCATGGGCGTTGTTTGAGCGTCTGGCGCAAAAACTCGGTGCCGAACTCAACCATTCGGTGCAGTTTGATCGAGAAAAACATTTTGATGGTGAGCATGCCACAGAGATGCTGGTACGGGTCGGTCCATTCAAGCAGGCGTAAGCCGCTTGTCTGTGCAGGCTGTGAAGTGCCTGCCATCATGGTGTAGATTAATCAGTTATGCTGTATTGCGCAAACGCTGATGGTTCGAAAGTTATATTTTAAGGTTTGTAGTTAACAAAGCAGATAAACCGCAAATTCAGGTTTCCTGACGGCATCTCATTCAATGATCAATGCAGGAAAAGGGAAACAACAGAAAAATACATAAGAGGAATATTATGCATACTGTAGAAAAGATTGGCGGCACATCAATGAGTGATTATGCCTCAGTTAGAGATAATATTATTCTCAAACCGGCCAATGCCGATACATTGTATCAGCGAATTTTTGTGGTCTCTGCCTATGGCGGTATCACCGATAAACTGCTGGAGTATAAAAAGAGCGGCAAGCCGGGGGTGTTTTCGCTGTTCGCCAGCAGTATGGAAGATAAAAGCTGGCTGGATGCGTTGCAGGATGTACGCGATGAAATGTTTGGTATTAATGCCAGCCTGTTTAAGAACAAGGCTGATCTAAAAAAAGCTAATGAATTTATTGGCGAGCGTCTGGATGATGCAGAAAATTGCCTGAATGATTTGCACAATCTGTGTATGCATGGTCACTTCGCACTGGAAGCCCATCTGTGGACAGTGCGTGAAATGCTGGCCAGCCTGGGTGAGGCGCACAGTGCATGGAATATGGCGCACCTGTTACAACGCGATGGTGTTAATGCCTGCTATGTGGATTTAACCGGCTGGCGCACCGGCACCCATGTTTCACTGGACGAGCGCATCAGTAAGGCCTTCAATGATCTTGATCTTGAAACCCAGTTACCGATTGTCACCGGCTATGCCCACAGTGAATCCGGTTTGATGTCGTCTTTCGATCGTGGCTACAGTGAAATGACCTTCAGTCGCCTGGCGGTAATCACCCATGCCAGTGAGGCGGTAATCCATAAGGAGTTTCATTTAAGCAGTGCAGACCCGCGCCTGGTGGGTGAAGACAATGCGGTGCCCATTGGCCGAACCAATTACGATGTGGCCGACCAGCTGGCCAATCTGGGGATGGAAGCGATTCACCCCAGGGCTGCCAAGGGCCTGCGTAAAAACAATATTGCACTGCGGGTTAAAAACACCTTTGAGCCGGAACACACTGGCACATTAATTACCGGTGACTATGTGAGTGACTCACCCCGAGTGGAAATTATTGCCGGTTGCAAGGGTGTGTATGCGCTGTCTATTTTTGATCAGGACATGGCCGGCAGTATCGATGTGTATGATCACGAACTGCTGAATATCATCAAGGAGTTCGGTGCGCACATTGTCTCCAAGGACATGAATGCAAACACCATTACCCATTACCTCTCAACTAATCTGAAAAGCATCAAGCGTATTCGCAGTGCACTGGAAAAACGTTTCTCTGAAGCGGAAGTGGACCAGCGCAAGGTGGCGATTGTGTCTGCGATTGGTAGTGATATGCAGATTCCCGGCCTGCTGGCGAAAACAGTTAAAGCAGTTGCTGATAAGGATATTTCAGTACTCGCCCTGCACCAGACCATGCGCCAGGTGAATATGCAATTTGTGGTAAATGAAGCCGACTATAACGAAACCATCAAGAGTCTACATGCATCGCTGGTTGAAATTCATGATCATGGAAAAGCAATATGTATGGCATGTTAGCAAGAAGTTTTCTGTTGTGTGCGCTCCTGTGCGCGGGTCTGGTACAGGCAGAAGAAAATACCCAGCAACAGGCAGAAGACAGAGTCGAGTCATTGCAGGAGCCTCTCTATAACCCCTTCGTTGAACGCTACGTGCTGGATGAATTAAAGCAGATTCGCATTGATATGGCGGCACAGCGTAATGATATGATTCAGCAGATAGTGGATCGTGAACACCGCTCGGTGGATCGCGGTGTCGAATATGCCACCAATACGGTTACCTATTTTTTCTACCTGATTGCCGCTGCTACCTCTGTGCTGGTACTGGTGGGCTGGACTTCGATTCGTGATATCAAGGAACGGGTGCAGTCACTGGCGGATGAAGAAATCAACAAGCTGATTAATGAATATGAAAATCGTCTGGGCAATATTGAACGACAGCTTAACCAGAAATCACAGTTTATCGAAAAGAACCGCGAAGAAATTGAAATGACCCAGGAAGCCCAGGCACTCTGGTTACGTGCCGCGCAGGATCATAACCCGGCAAGTAAGATCGATATCTACGACCAGATTATCAAGCTGGGTTTCTTCGATGCGGAAGCCCTGACCTACAAAGCCGATTCTGTGCTTGAATTAAATGAACCACAGTGGGCGGTTAACCTGTGTCACCAGGCACTGGAGGTTGACCCTGAAAATAGTCACGCCTTTTATCAGCTGGCCTGTGCCCATACTACACTGGAGCAATACGAAGATGCGGCGAACTATCTGGTGGAGGCTATCCGGCGAAACGAAAACTACCGTGATGAGATCAATACCGATCCTGCGCTACAGCCACTGCTTAATCATGTCAGTATGGAAGATATTACAAGTCGTCTACAGGAACACAGTTGATATATTAGTCCGCCTGCCTGGCGAAAATAAAACGCGCAGTCAATTCGGGGATACAGAAGAGAAATTTATCGCTGCAGTTTAACAGTGTCTTAGACTACTGGGCATATCCCGGAAAATCTCGACATTTAAAGTGTTTTATTGTCACCACATAACACAGGTTGGTTGCACGGCATATGACAAATGAAAATGACAGGCTCTATATTCTGCTGATCAGTGTGCATGGGCTGATCCGCGCCAGAAACCTTGAGCTGGGTCGGGATGCAGATACCGGAGGGCAGACCAAATATGTGGTTGAGCTGGCCTATGCATTGAGTCAGCATCCGGATGTTTACCGGGTTGATCTTGTAACCAAGCGTTTACAAGAACCGGGTCTGGATAAATCCTATTCACAGTCATTTGAAGCATTATCAGACACAGCAAAGATTGTGCGACTTGAGTGTGGCGAGCCCAGCTATATTCCCAAAGAACAGTTATGGGGCGACCTCGACAGCTTTGCCGATAATATTCTGGATTACATTCGTAAACAGCCCAAAGCACCGGATCTGATTCACAGTCATTATGCCGATGCCGGTTATGTGGCGTCGCGTTTTTCACATTTACTAGATATCCCACTGGTACACACTGGACACTCACTGGGGCGGGTAAAACGTCGTCGTTTACTGGCCAGTGGTTTAAAGCCCGCGGATATTGAAGAACGTTACAATATGGCACGGCGTATTAATGGCGAAGAAGATACACTGGGTGTGGCGGATATGGTGATTACCAGTACCCACCAGGAAATCAGCGAGCAGTATGGTCTGTATGATTACTATCAGCCTGATAATATGCGGGTTATTCCGCCGGGTACCGATCTCAAACTTTTTTATCCGCCCCTGGGTGATGAAAAAAATAGCGATATCTACCACGAGCTGACACGATTTCTCAATCAGCCGGACAAGCCAATGATACTGGCGCTGTCACGGCCGGATCAGCGTAAAAACATCAATACACTGGTTGAAGCCTATGGTGAGTCAGCGTCACTGCAGGCTCAGGCAAATCTTGTAATTGTGGCGGGTAACCGTGATGATATCAACGAGCTGGATGAGGGTGCACAGCAGGTGCTGTCTGAACTGCTACTCAGTATTGATCGCTATGATTTATATGGCAAGGTGGCGTATCCAAAACATCATCAGTCCGATGATGTCTCCATTCTGTATCGTCTAGCCAGCCTGTCAGAGGGTGTGTTTGTTAACCCGGCGCTGACAGAGCCCTTTGGGCTTACCCTGATTGAAGCCGCAGCCTGTGGTCTACCAATCGTTGCCACCGAGGATGGCGGACCCCGTGACATTATCAATAACTGTCACAACGGTTACCTGATCAATCCGCTGGATAAAGCAGAAATTATAAAAACCATTAGTCAGGTTCTTAAAGATAAATCCCGCTGGAAACAACTCTCCGCAAGTGGTATCAGTGGTGTGAAGCAGCATTATTCATGGCAGGCCCATGTGCAAAAATACCTGCAGGAAACCCGGCCGCTGATCAGCCGCCATCTGCAAACAGGTAAGGCAAGCCTGTACCGTCGTCCCATGATTTACCACGACCGTGCGATATTCTCCGATCTTGATCAGAACTTACTGGACATTCCCGGGGCACTGCAAACCTTTGTGAATGTGATACAGGATAATAAAAAATGCGCAACTTTTGGTATTGCCACTGGAAGACGGCTGGATTCGGTGCTGAAAAAACTTAAGGATTATAATATTCCACAACCGGATGTGTTGATCAGTAGCCTGGGCACAGAAATCTATTATGCGCCGAATCTCACCCGGGATACGGCCTGGGCAGAGCACATTGATTACCTGTGGAAGCCCGCGATTATACGCCGTGTGCTTGCTGAGTTACCCGGAATTAAATTACAGCCAAAGGCAGAGCAGAGCCAGTACAAAATCAGTTATTACATCGATCCGTCTGTCGCACCCAGTGCTGATGAGATAACCAGCCTGTTACATAAACAGGATCAGACAGTGAATGTGTTCGTGTCCTTCGGCCAGTACCTGGATATCGTGCCGGTACGTGCTTCCAAGGGCTATGCCTTACGCTGGTTCGCTAACCAGTGGGATATTCCACTGGAACATATACTGGTGGCCGGTGGTTCCGGCGCAGATGAAGACATGATGCGCGGCAATACCCTGGCCGTGGTGGTAGCCAACCGGCATGATGAGGAACTTTCAGATTTAACCGATCTTGACCGGGTGTATTTTGCCAGACAGGCTGGTGCTTACGGCATACTTGAAGCCATCGAGTATTACGATTTTCTTGGCAGTTGTCGCGTGCCGGTGTCCGACAGATTGCGGGAGGGTAAATGAGATTACTGCTGTGCACAGACCTTGATCGCACGCTGTTGCCCAATGGTTCGCAGCCGGAATCGAAACACGCCCGTCAACGTTTCGCCAGACTGGCTGCGCATCCCCAGGTGTGCCTGGCCTATGTGAGTGGTCGCGACCGTGTGCTGGTACAAAAGGCGATCAAGAATTTCCAGATCCCGTTGCCGGATTATGTGATTGCCGATGTGGGCTCAACCATTTACCAGGTTGTTGAAGGTGAGTGGCAGCACTGGCAGCTGTGGGAAGATGAAATAGGGCAGGACTGGCAGGGCTGGCACCAGCGGGATTTACATGAGTCACTGAAAGGTTTCCGTGATTTGCGCCTGCAGCAAATGAGCAAACAGAACACACACAAACTCAGTTACTATGTGCCATTGTATGTTAAACATCAGACACTGCTGGAGAAGATCTATGCGCACTTTGCGCAACATGGGTTACAGGTTAACCTGATCTGGAGTATTGATGAGCAGGCGAATATTGGCCTGCTGGATATATTGCCTGCCAGTGCCGGTAAACGTCATGGGATTGAGTTTCTAATGCAGCAGCTGGGTTTCAGTCTGGATGAAACCGTATTTGCAGGGGATAGTGGTAACGATATTTCAGTGATGGAAAGTCCGATTCATTCGGTACTGGTTGCCAATGCCAATAAGGATGTCAAACAGCAGGCGATTCAGCATGCAGCGGCAAATGAACAGCTCAACAGCCTGTATATTGCGCAGGGAAATTACCTTGGCATGAATGGCAACTACAGCGCGGGCATACTGGAAGGCGTGGCCCACTACCTGCCACAGCTGGAAAGCTGGTTTGGAGACGATGATGCATAAACCACAAACGGTGATTTTTGGTGAAGTATTATACGACTGTTTTCCAGATGGTAAGCGTGTGCTTGGTGGTGCGCCATTTAATGTAGCCTGGCATTGCCAGGCATTTGGTATGCAGCCCCTGTTGATCAGCCGCGTGGGTGATGATCCATCTGGTCAGCAGATTCAGCAGGCCATGCGTGACTGGGGTATGGCAACCGATGGCCTGCAGATTGATTCACAACACCCCAGCGGTGTGGTTGATGTGCGTTTCGAGCAGGGTGAGCCCAGCTATACCATTGTTGAAAACAGTGCCTGGGATTTTATCGATAAAACCTGCCTGCCTGAACTGCACAATAACAGTATTCTCTATCATGGCTCACTGGCCCTGCGTAACCCAGCATCTGCCGCTGCACTCGACTATATTAAGCAACAGGTGAATATGTCGATTTTTGTCGATATCAACCTGCGATCGCCCTGGTGGACGCTGCAGCAAATAAGGCAGATGGTTAGCGATGCACGCTGGCTTAAGCTGAATCAGCATGAACTTGTGCAGATTCAGCCTGATCTGGCAGAGGCGGCGGTTGAGGATGACAAAATGCTGGTTAAATTGTTGCAGCTGTATCAGCTGGAGCTGCTGATAGTCACCAGAGGCGAGCAGGGGGTTGTGGCTTGTGATCAGCAGGGGGAGATCAGTCGTGTGGTGCCGGAGGCAGTAGCACAGGTCGCGGATACCGTAGGTGCGGGTGATGCTTTTAGCAGTGTAATGTTGCTGGGGCAATACCAGCAATGGCCATTGCCTGTAAGATTACAGCGCGCGCTGCAGTTTGCCAGTGCTGTAGTGGGCTTGCAGGGCGCAACCAGTCGAGACATCGGCTTTTATCAGCCCTTTATTGACGCGTGGCAGCTATCGGTATAGTGCATTAATGCAGTATCCGAGCTGAAATATTCCAGCATATGCCGTGTCTGACTTGATTGACGGCTGGGTAATAACTAACAAAAAGCAAAAACTATGTATGAGCAGGTTTCACATTCGTTATTAAACGATATTCTGTTCAGGTTAAACCCTGAAATCAAACAGCAACAGATTCGCCATTTCTATACCCGTCTCGGGGCAAATTTCTATTCTATCTATTCGTTGTTTCATGTGCTGTATGGCGCGCGTGATGATTTTGAAGCCCAGGCACAACGTCTGGTTGAAACCATGGCGCGTCAGTATATCAATCGTGAGGATGATCTTAAAAAAACAGACCTTGAACGTGAAAAGAATCACAACTGGTTTCTGAGCCAGGAATGGGTTGGCATGGCGCTGTACAGTGACGGCTTTGCTGATAATTTGCAGGGGCTAAAAAGTAAACTGCATTATCTGCAGGAGCTGGGTGTGAATATGCTGCACATTATGCCGATTCTGATGTGCCCTGAAGGTAAGAGTGATGGCGGCTATGCGGTGAGTGATTTCCGCCAGGTCGATCCACGTATTGGCACACTGAACGACTTACATGAGGTTTCGGAAAACCTGAAAAAGCGCGATATCTTACTGACGCTGGATGTGGTGGTGAACCACACCTCGGATGAGCATCAATGGGCGCAGAAAGCACGCGAGGGTGACAAGCTTTACCAGGATTATTATTACCTGTTCGACAGTCGTGAAATTCCCGATATGTTTGAGGAAACCATGCCGGAAATTTTTCCCGAAACATCACCGGGTAACTTTACCTGGGACGAGCAGATGGAAAAATGGGTAATGACCGTATTCAATAATTACCAGTGGGACCTGAATTACAGTAACCCTGCGGTGTTTATTGAAATGCTGGATATTATCCTGTTCTGGGCCAATCAGGGCGCGGATATTATACGCCTCGATGCGGTGGCCTTTTTGTGGAAAAAAATCGGCAGCACCTGCCAGAATGAGCGGGAAGCGCATTTGATTTTACAGTTAATGAAAGACTGCTGCCAGGTTACAGCTCCTGGTGTGCTGTTTATTGCAGAGGCTATAGTCGCGCCTGTGGAAATCACCAAATACTTCGGCGAGGATGCAATCAATGCCAAGGAGTGCGAGATTGCCTATAACGCCACCTATATGGCGTTGCTATGGGATGCAGTGGCCACCAAAAACGCCCGGTTGCTGTACCAGGGCATCAAGAGTATTCCAGCCAAACTGGAACGAGCGACCTGGCTTAACTATGTGCGCTGTCATGATGACATCGGTCTGGGCTTTGATGATGCGGATATCCGTGCCGTGGGCTACGAGCCAGCGGAACACCGCAAGTTCCTGATTGATTATTACACCGGAAACTTTGCTGATTCAATGGCCAGGGGCTTACCCTTTGGCCAGAACAGCAAAACCGGCGATGCACGTATCTCCGGTACACTGGCCTCACTGGCCGGTTTGCAGGCGGCACTGGAACTGGGTGAGGAGCAGGCGATTGATCATGCGGTACGGCATATTCTACTGCTTAACAGTATGATTATGTCGTTTGGTGGAATCCCCTTGCTCTACTACGGTGATGAGATAGGTACACTCAATGACTGTAGTTTCCAGCAGGACAGACACAAGCTACATGATACCCGCTGGGCACACCGGCCGACCATCGACTGGGACAAGGCGGAGCGCCGTCATCAGTCTGGCACGGTAGAGCAGCGTATTTTTACCGCGCTTAAAAAAATGATTGCGGTGCGCAAGGAAATACCCGCCTTTGCAGATTTTAATAACCGCGAACTGATTCAGCTGGATAATCCTCACCTGTTTGTGTTTTCCCGTTTTAACCTGCGTCGCAGTTCAAGCAGCGTGCTGGTGGTTGGTAATTTTGATGCGCGGCCACAATATCTTGACCTGGATGTGGTCAATAGCACCTTCCGTTTACAGCACGGTGAAATCAGAGACCTGTATTCCGGTGAAGTCCCTGTATTGTTTAAAAACCAGCTGGTTATTCCGCCGTATCATTTCTACTGGCTGGCTGATGCAGGTTAGCAGCTATGAATGACTAAGCCTGTATTCCGCCTTGCAGACATCTACAGGATACACGTAATAAGTGAATGACAGCTTCCGGCATTCTGGCATAATAAGCTGTTTACTAATTGCAGGCAGTTTTTACTGCAATATTTCATAGTGTCGCTTAATGAACGCGAGTTGATTTACATAGCACGCTTTTAATCAGTCTAAACAGACTGCATAAAAACTGAAAGATACGTATTATGAAGCAAACAACAGATAAAATTATAATTGGCAGTGAGGAATGGTGTGCCTTTCCAGGGCTTGGTATTCCGGCGATCAAGGCACGTGTTGATTCGGGTGCCAAAACCTCATCCATCCATGCATTTAATATTCATAAAATTCGCCGTAATGGTGAAAGCTGGATCAGTTTTGAAGTGCACCCACTGCAGGGTGACAGACGCACCGTCATCCGTTGTGAGCAACCCATTCTTGACAAGCGAGTGGTAAAAAGTTCCAGTGGTATTGCCGAAACCCGTTACGTGGTTGCCGCTAAAATCAAGGTGGGTGATGAGTCATGGGATATAGAAATCACCCTGGCGAACCGGGATTCCATGGGGTACCGCATGTTGCTGGGACGCGAAGCCATGAGTGGTCGCATGCTGGTAGACCCATCACTGAGTTTCTGTCTGGGTGAGATGCCAAAACAGAAGCTGGATGATTATTACGGCACAAAGAAAAACCAGCGCAGTGGTTTGCGAATTGGCCTGCTGGCCAGTAACCAGGACTTATACAGCAATCAGCGCATACTCGAAGCCGGCGAAGAGCGCGGTCATGAGATGGTGTTCCTGAATATCAAGCAATGTTATATGAAACTGGATGCCCATGAACCGGAAGCCCATTATCGCGGCGGCAAGGTGCTGGGTGAACTGGACGCGGTGATTACCCGCATCCGCCCCAGTATGACCTTTTATGGCTGTGCATTGGCACGGCAGTTCGAGAGTATGGGGGTTTACACCATCAATACCTCGGCGGCGGTAACCCAGTCGCGGGATAAACTGTTTTCATTGCAGCTGCTGCTGAAAAATGGCGTGAGTATCCCCACCAGTGGCTTTGCCAATTCGCCTATGGATACCAATGACCTGATCGATATGGTGGGCGGCGCACCGCTGATAGTTAAACTGCTGGAAGGTACACAGGGCAGGGGTGTGGTACTGGCTGAAACCAAAAAAGCAGCAGAAAGTGTGATTAATGCCTTTAAAACCCTGAATGCCAATCTGCTGGTACAGGAATTTATCAAGGAAGCCGATGGCAAGGATTTACGCTGCTTTGTTATTGATGGCAAAGTCGTTGCCTCAATTCAGCGTACCGCAGCACCCGGCGAGTTCCGTGCAAATATTCACCAGGGTGGTTCCGCCTCGATTGTTAAAATCACCCCAAAGGAAAGGGCGCTGGCGATCAAGGCCGCGAAAACCCTGGGCCTGAAAGTCGCTGGTGTGGATATAATCCGTTCACAGAACGGCCCACTGTTACTTGAAGTGAACTCCTCCCCCGGACTTGAAGGCATTGAAACCGCAACCGGTAAGGATATCGCCGGCATGATGATTGCTGCCATCGAGAAAAAGCTGCGCTGGAAGCGTGAGCTGGGTAGCAAACATAAATATGATGATGAGGCCTGATTTAAATCTAACAAGAAACTGTGCGCAACACTGCTTGAGCACAGATGGTGAATAACATGGCAAGCTCAATATGAAGAAGTATATAGAAAATACAGCCAAAGCACTGATGGGGGTTTCCTACAAGGAGCTGGATGACAGTGAAAAAGAGGTTATCGAAAGTATTGCCGATGGCGAGTCGATTGTTGAAGATGTCAACCTGACATTCAATGAACAGCTGACATTTGGCCAGCGCTTATCCGATAAAATTTCTGAGTTCGGCGGTTCCTGGACCTTTATTATCATTTTCCTGCTGGTGCTGATTTCATGGATGGTGCTTAATTCCTACTATCTTGCGTCGACCTTGGGGGCGTTTGATCCTTTTCCCTATATACTGCTTAACCTGGTGCTGTCGACCATAGCAGCCCTGCAGGCGCCAATTATTATGATGTCGCAAAACCGCCAGTCAGCCAAGGACCGGCTGGATATTACTGAAAACTACAAGGTCAGCTTGAAAACTGACCTGGAAATTATGTTACTGCACAAGAAACTTGATGAATTAACCCAGCTGGTTGAAAAGCAATCCAGCGCTTCCGGAAAATAGCTCATGCAGGAACTACAGACCGTTCTAAGCGGGTTTCTCAATATACTGCTGCAATATAAGATCAATATTGCCATCACCCTGTTGATTATTGTCGCCAACAGCCTGCTCATTAAAGGCCTGATTCCGATTGTTCGCAGTTATACCCGAAGCAGCCGACTTAAGCCGAATTCGCTCGATAAGGCGCGCATTTCGATCCGTATGGTGACCAATATTATATCACTGGTATTGATACTGTTTGTCTGGGGCTTCGATTTTAATGGCCTGATGACCATGTCCGTGGGTTTGATTGCACTGCTGGGCGTGTCATTGTTTGCCAGCTGGTCCATTCTCAGCAATGTGACAGCGTTCTTTGTGCTGGTATTCCATGAGTCATATAAACGTGGCAATTTTATTCGTGTAATCGCCGGGGATAATTATCTGGAAGGTTATATATCGGAAATTAATCTGTTCAATACCAAGCTGATTACCGAGGATAAGGAAGTGATTGTTTATCCAAATATACAGCTGATGTCGAACCCGGCAGTAATTAATCCTCGATCACGTTATAAGATTATAGGAAAAATATCCGCGTTTGAAACAGATAATGAATCCACTAAAACCCCTTAATCAATTTATACTTTACTGCTTATATTTTAAGCGCCTGATGAATGGTCTCAATGAGTCTTTCGTAGGTAAAAGGTTTGGGTAAAAAAATGATTTCACTGGCTGCCTGGCCAGTTAATGATCGGATAGAGGTATTAACCTCCTGCTCGTTATAACCACTCATCAAAATAATGAAGGCTGATGTTTTGCGGCGTTGTAATTCTGCATACACTTCAGCACCACTCATTTCCGGCATATTCATGTCAAGAAATACAAGGTCGAATGCATCCACGTCCTTATCTATTAAGTGCAATGCCTCAGTGCCTGATTGTGCCTGTTCAACCACGGCCTGCTCCATTTCAAGCAGATATGCCAGACTGGTACGAATCTCTGCTTCATCATCAATGATCAGTATCCTGTAGTTTGATAGCTGGTTGCTGGCATCTGTGGGCTCATTTTCTGTGATTGCCGGATTATGTATATCAGTCAATTCATCAACAGGCAGAATAATGCGTATACAGGTTCCTTCGTTCTCTCGGCTATGGAGTGAAATGCTACCTGAATGGCTGCGAATTATGCCCAGTACAGCGGCCATGCCAAGACCACGGCCTGTAAATTTGGTGGTAAAAAAAGGATCAAATATATGCTCTGAAACCTCGTCACTCATACCCCCGCCAGTGTCCTTAACTTCTATATAAAGGTAGTGTCCTGGTTTTAAATAATCGAATGTCCTGTAGCGATCTAATGATTGAGCTGTTTCATGGCAAAGACCCGTACTAATTTCAATGACGCCACTGTTGCTACCGATTGCTTCAGAGGAGTTAGTGATCAGATTGAGTATAATTTGCCGAATTTGTGAAGCGTCCACCTCCAGCTTCGGTAAATTATCAGCGAGTGATTTTTTGATATGGATTTTCTTCGGTATGCTTGAATTCATCAAAGCCGAAATATCGTCGATAATGGCGTTAATGTCTTCCCTGGTACAAACCATTTTTCCTTTACCTGCATAGGCGAGCATTTGCCGGGTCAAATCAGCCGCTCGTTGACAGGCCTGAATAATATTGTCGAGATAACGGGTGATTCCTTCACCTTTGGCCAGCTTTATTTTTGCAAGGTCTGCATTGCCTGAAATAGTCTGCAGTATATTGTTAAAGTCATGGGCAGTGCCTCCTGCCAGTACGCCCAGGCTTTCCAGGCGCTGTGCGTGTTGTATCTGATCATTTAGTGAAGCTTTTTCTGCTTCTGCATGTTTGCGTTCGGAAATATCCACCACCGATGCCAGCACATGGGTGACGCCGGCAATTTCCAGGGGGTTAAGGCCAATCTCCAGCGGAACTTCTTTTGAGTCTTTCCGTAAACCATACAGATCACGACCGCTACCCATGGCCCTGGAGCTGGGTTGTTGTAAAAAATTCTGGATATAATCCGGGTGGATATGACGATGTTTTTGCGGAAGCAGCATTTCTACCGGCTTGTTAATCAGCTCGTCCCGTTCATAGCCGAAAATTTCCTCAATCCTCGAATTGACCAGAACGATATTGCCGTCACTGTTCATTAATAAAATACCATTGGGTGAGGCTTCCAGTGCCAGCTGAAAACGCTGCTCTGCTTTCAGTCGCTCTGAAATATCCACCACACTTGCCAGCACATAATGTGCCTCATTACTGTCCAATGGATTGAGGCCAATTTCCACCGGGATTTCCCTGTCTGATTTATGCAGGCCGTAGAGAATTTGCCCGGAGCCCATATTGCGTACCGTGGGTGTTTTATGAAATTTTTCACGGTATTGCGGGTGCCGTTGGCGATATTCGTGGGGGATCAGGGTTTCGACATGCTGATGGAGCAGCTCGTCTGTACTGTAGCCAAAGATATGGCATATTTTCGAATTGATATGGCGGATAATGCCACCTCGATCGACAATCATCTGACCACTGGGCGAAGCCTCCAGTGCGCGCTTGAAGGCATCATTGTTCCAGATTTCTGTATCCATTTTTTCTTCTTCTTTTTATCTCTCGCGGATGCTGTCCTGGCATCACTCGGGGGGGAGTTGGCTACCGGGAAACCGTTGAGGTGTTTCATAACAGCTGAGCTATACTGACATAATTGTAGTGCAATTTTTACACTAAAATTGTTAATCAGTTGGCCAGTTGGGTTTGTCTCAAGCGTGTAAAACACTTGTGTATTAGCTTAACGGACTTGCCCTGATAAAAATTATGGAAATATAACCCTGTTAACCAGCAGGAATTGATGACACGCATCGCAAGCGAGCCGAAGTGTATTTATGAAATTGTCTGTGTCCCTGTTATTGAGTTGTTATGCGCTGTTACTGCCCGCATTGATATGCGCCAGCCCGCTTGAGCTAAGGGTGGTCGACAGTGAGGGCAGGCCACTGAAAAATGCGGTTATCAGTAGCACGGCAGACTCGCAGGCAAGTGCCGCCGCTAAGGTCGCGGTGATGGATCAGCGTAACCGGACATTCGTACCCCATGTGCTGGTTGTGCAACAGGGAAGCCAGGTGAGTTTTCCCAACAGCGATAATATTCGACACCATGTCTATTCATTTTCCACACCAAAAAAGTTCGAGATAAAACTCTATTCGGGCGAGCCATCCAGCCCGGTACAGTTTGACAAGCCGGGCGTGGTGGTACTGGGGTGTAATATTCATGACAGCATGCTCGGTTATATCTATGTTGCAGATGGCCCCAGTTACGCCGTGTCTGACGAACAGGGCAGGTTGCTGCTTGAATTCGATCAAATCCCTGCCGACGACACCCAGTTCCAGCTATGGCATCCACAGCTTAATCGGCACAACCAGCCGGTTAAGTTGAGTTACGCCGAGATTAAACAGGCGAATTACAGAGTGCAGCTTGATTTAGCTGTTCCCGCTGCCAATGAGCGCGCGGCTGATACGGACGAAAGTCCACTCGAAAAACGCTTCCGTGAACTGAGACAGCGCCGGGCACAACCATGAGACTGAAGGCAGGTTTTCAGGCACGCCTCACCTTTGTGATGCTGCTGATTCTATTATTGTCACAGCTGGCGACCCTGCTGCTGGTGTTGAACACCACGCGCGACTCCGTGAGGGAAGATATACACCAGCAACTTGAGGTGGGTGCCAATGTGTTCAAACAGTTACTGGAAACCCGCACCGATCAGTTACTGAGTATGGTGAGTGTGCTGGCCGCGGATTTCGGTTTTAAATCGGCGGTGGCCAGTGAGGATTCAGCGACGATTCGTTCGGCACTGGAAAATCATGGCGCGCGTGCCGATGCGGATCTGGTGACTCTGATTGACCTACAGGGCCGTGAGATCGCCAGCACCCTGCCTGGCGAGCATCATTTGCCGCAACCGGTGTATCGTTCACTGATTGATAAGGGGCGGAACGATGGTTTCTGGATTACCACCTTAATGATCGATGGCAAACCCTACCAGGCGGTGATGGTGTCAATCGATGCGCCCCTGCCCATGGCCTGGGTCATGATGGGTTTTGCGATTGACCAGGCGCTGGCGCAACGCCTGCAACAGCTTACCGGACTACTGGTGAGCTTCTATGCGAGTTCGGCACAGCACCCAGCCTACCTGGTGAGCACCCATCACAAACCCGAGCTGCTTGCGCAGGCATTGCCGCCAGCAGATGCCACGGGCAATCAGCCACTGGAGCTTGCTGAGGGGGTGCAGACACGGGTGATGGGCGATGCGGATTACCTGACACGGAAAATTCCGCTGCAGCTGGATTATGGTCAGGTGCTGGCTTACCTGCAACGACCCGTGGCCGAGGCCATGCAGGGTTATTATGAGCTGCGCCTGACAATTATTCTGCTCACCATTGTCGCCACCGCGATTGCCATTCTGGTGTCCGTGTCCACCGCGCGCAGTGTATCGCGGCCGTTGCAGCGTCTGTCCAGCGCCACACAACGCGTTGCCCAGGGTGAATATGCCGAGCGACTGGAGATGCAGGGCAGTGATGAACTTGCAGAACTGGCGCAGGCGTTTAACCAGATGCAACAGGGCATTGCCGAGCGTGAACAGCGCATACTTCACCAGGCACATTATGATGAGCTGACAGGTCTGCCCAATCGCAGGCTGGCCGAGGATCGTCTGCAGACAGCCCTCACGAACGCAGCCAGCCGCTCGCAACCGGTCACAGTGCTGCTGGCGGGTCTGAGTCAGTTAAAATCAATCAATGCCTCACTCGGTCATCTGGTGGGTGATGTGGTACTGCAGGAAGTGGCGCGACGGCTGGTGGCCGAGGCCGGTGAGCAGGCCAGCATTGCACGCCTGGCAGGCAATGAGTTTCTGCTGGTACTGGAAAACACGGAGCAGGCGCAGGCGATAGCGATCAGCCAGGCACTGAGTCATGCCTTGCAACAGACGATTCAGCTGGATGCGGCAAAAGTGCTGGTGAATATGCACATTGGTCTTGCGCAGTTTCCCGAGCATGGTGATAGCCCCCAGTTACTGATTCAACGGGCACAGATTGCAATGCAGGATGCCAAGGCACAGTCACAGCCATTGCTGGTGTACCAGGCGGGGCGGGATGAAGGACATTTGCGTCAGCTAGCCATTCTCAGCGATTTCAAGCGCGCCATAGAGCAGGATGAATTCCAGCTCTACTACCAGCCAAAAATTTCCTTGCCCGCGGCAGAGGTAAGAGAAGTCGAGGCCTTGATACGCTGGATTCACCCACAGCACGGTTTTATGCCGCCGGATGAATTTATACCGATTGTCGAGCAGTCGGGCAGTATTTCGCTGTTAACCCGCTGGGTTATCAGGCAGGTGGTTAAACAGTGCAGGCAATGGCAACAGCAGGGCTTACAGATGGATGTGGGCATTAACCTGTCGGCCCTGGATCTGCGTGATGTTGATCTGCCGCTGACAATACAGAAACTGCTTGATGAATACCAGCTGCCCGCCAGTCAGCTGGTGCTTGAGATCACTGAAAGTGCGGTGATGCGAGATGAAAGCATTGCGCGTGACATACTCAGTCGTTTCCGCGTCATGGGCATGCGCATAGCAATTGATGATTACGGCACCGGCTACTCATCACTGGCGCAGATTAAAAACCTGCCGGTGACAGAACTTAAAATTGATAAATCGTTTGTAATGAACCTGCATCAGGATAACGATGATGCGGTGATTGTAAAATCCACGATAGAGATGGGACACAATATGGGCTTATCGGTGACCGCCGAGGGTGTAGAGACACAGGCCATCAGAACCATACTTGAAGACTATGGCTGTGATATGTTGCAGGGCTACTATTTCAGCCGACCGCTTGCCGCAGACGACTTTGTCGCCTGGCTGGCAGGCTTTCAGGAAAACAGGGCATAACCCGTGCAGTGCGCCTACACAATGTTTATTGCACTCGTTAAACACACTGCACGCTGGGGGCTTTTACTGGTCCTGCTGCTGAGTCATTCAGCACGTCTGGCACAGGCAAACTCTGCAACATCCGACGAAACAGCGCCACTTGACTACAGCCAGAGCAAGGGACGTTTGCACGGCACCGCAGGTGCAACACAGCTCGAGGGTTCCGCCGGTGGTGGCCTGGTTCCCTGGGCGGTGATTGCAGCTTATGGCAGCGCAGAGCAGGTGGGTGCAAGTGCCTTCTACAGCCGGGTGGGCATGCCTGATTTTGAACTTTCATCCGCCGGCTTTGCGCTTGGGTTATACAATCGCCTTGAACTGTCATATGCGCAGCAGCGGTTCAACCTCGGTAGTCTGGCAGATGCGCTGGCGTTACCGGACAGGGTCATCAGGCAGGATATTTTTGCCGTGAAACTGCGTCTGCTGGGCGACCTGATTTACACCGACATGCCACAGATTTCACTGGGCCTGCAGCACAAAAAAAATCGTGATTTTCTGGTGCCCGGCGTGGCCGGTGCGCTGGATGACGAAGGAACCGACATTTATCTCGCCTTCAGTAAACTCTGGCTTGCGGGCTTTATGCACAGAAACCTGCTGGTGGATTTCAATCTGCGATCAACCCAGGCAAACCAGCTGGGGCTGGTGGGCTTTTCCGGTGATAAAAACACGCAACGCGAATGGCTGGCCGAGGGCAGTCTGGCGGTTTTGCTGAATCGCTACATTGCGGTGGGTATGGAGTACCGGCAGAAACCCGATAACCTGAGTTTTGCCAGTGAAGATGACTGGTATGACCTGTTCGTTGCCTGGTTTCCCACAAAATCTGTCTCGCTGGTTGCCGCCTACGCGCAGCTCGGCTCCATTGCGGGCTATGATGCGCAGAGCGCCTGGTATCTATCATTGCAGGGCAGTTTTTAGGCGATGTCTGTCATGCTTACACAGGCTGGCGTTTATTTTAGCGTTGTCAACAGGCTGCTGCTGATACTGGTGCTTTCCCTGAGCGTAGCCTGTGGGCTAATTAAACAACCAGCAGCGGATGAATCACTCTACCAGGCACTGGGTGAAAAAGCGGGCATAGATAAACTGGTAGAGGAATTTCTCTGGGTTGTTTCCGAAGACCCACGGGTAGTCGATCGATTTCTTAAATCCGATATCTCACGTTTCCAGCGTAATTTCTCGCTGCAACTGTGTGAGCTCAGTGGTGGGCCCTGTCGTTACACGGGTGATTCCATGCAACGGGTTCATGGCGGTCATCACATCAGCGAAATGGAGTTTAATGCGGTGGTTGAAGATTTATTAACCGCCATGGAACGCCTGCAGTACAGTATTGCGGTACAGAATCGTCTGTTAAAACGGCTGGCACCGATGCAGCCGACAATTGTCGGTCAATAAAGCAGGTTAGGCATGCATTCGCACTGTGCCGTCGCCTGTGTTAAGTTTTCACCAGTCAGTTACAACGCCGGCAGCGATCAATGCCAGCGATCTTCACGCTGATATTAATGCCCTAATATTCTTCTCAAAGTTGCCTGTGTTAGGCACGGACAACAGCGATCACCGGCGAGCGTGATCAAAGGACAGGTAAAATGATTAGCTCCTTTATATTTTTTCTGCTGCTATTCACCCTGATTGGTGTCGCTTCGGCATTCAAGAGCCAGGGCACCAAGGAAGATTATTACCTTGCCAGCAGTACGATCAAGCCCTGGCTGGTGGGTCTGTCGGCGGTTGCTACCAACAACAGTGGCTATATGTTTATCGGTGTCATTGGCTATACCTATGTTACAGGGCTGGCGTCTATCTGGTTGATGCTGGGCTGGATCGCCGGTGACTTTCTCGCCTCCCTCTATATCCATGCGCGTTTACGCAAGGCCACCGAAGACTCGGGTGAAGTCAGTTATGCCGGTGTGCTCAGTCACTGGCAGGGCAGTGATGGCATGCTGCTGCAACGATTGATTGGCTTGCTGTCACTGGTGTTTCTGCTGACCTATGCCAGCGCCCAGCTGGTGGCGGGCAGCAAGGCGCTGCATGTGCTGTTTGACTGGCCGTTGTGGTCCGGTGCGGTGATGGGCGCGGTGCTGGTTGCGGCCTACTGTTTCTCCGGCGGTATCCGTGCGTCTATCTGGACCGATGCGGCCCAGTCAGTGGTAATGATACTCGCCATGTTCAGTCTGTTATGGATTGCCGTTCACTCACTCGGTGGCATCGACGCCACACTTGCACAGATGCACCAGGTTGAGGGCTTTATGAACTGGTATCCACAAGATCTTGCATTACCCGGCATTGCCGGTGGTGTGCTGTTTGCGGTGAGCTGGCTGTTTGCCGGTTTATCTGTGATTGGCCAGCCACACATTATGGTGCGATTTATGACGCTGAATGACACGGGCAATATGCGCCGCGCCAAGTTGTGGTATTACCTGTGGTTTATTCTGTTTTACAGTTGTGCCACCGGCGTGGGCATGCTGTCTCGGGTGTATCTCAGCGACACAGGTTCATTCGACGCAGAACTGGCGCTGCCCACCATGGCACTGGAGTTACTGCCGCCGGTACTGGTGGGGCTGGTGCTTGCCGGTATCTTTGCCGCTACCATGTCCACCGCAGATTCACTGGTACTCAGCTGTTCATCGGCGATTACCCACGACCTGCTGCCCCATAAGGTCGAAAAAACCATGCTGTTAAAACTCGCCACCATCGGTATTACCGCTGCCGCCCTGGGGCTGGCACTGATCAATAACCAGAGTGTGTTCAATATGGTGATTATGGCCTGGTCGGGGCTGGCCAGTGCCTTTGCGCCCTTATTGATTGTGCTGGCAATGGGTGCCCGGCCCGGACAGGCACTGAGCATTGTCGCGGTGTTTGTCGGTTTTATCACCGCGCTGTTGTGGCGAATGGCGGATTTAAGCAGTTCGGTGTATGAAGGCCTGCCCGGTATACTTGCCGGTTTGCTGGTGTTTACAGTTGTGTTGCAATTTAAAAAGTTAAGTCGGGCAGCCTGATTTTTGACTAAAGGTGGAGTTGAATTATGACTGGTTCCCATGCGCCTGCGTGGGAACGAGAAAAAGTATTCTGTGCAGATTAACTTTAATGTTATGAGTTGAAACCAAATTCACTAGCTACTGAACTGTACTGTTTCGCCTTTCTGGCGACTTGCTTCTTTATGAAAGCCATCCCTGGCTTTCACCCTTCGGGCCAGGCAAAGCCTGTTCTAAAACGCTCCCGGCGTTTTAGTTCCTACAGCAAAAAAGAAGTAAGCAAGATAAATTTGATTGGATCAAATTTAAACAAGCTCTGCTTGGGCCGAAGGCTGGAGGGCAGGACGCCCGGAATAAATGCCGTTCCCGGTCACTTGCCCGCAAAAGGCTGCGGGTTCCCGAAAATGCTATGAGACCATGTTTTTCATGGATAATTTTATTGGTGGCATTAACTTCGTTGCCGGGTCGTGCTGGAGTGCCGTCCAGGCACATCAGCACTCAAAATCACGTCCTGTGATTTTGCCCCTGCGTAGAAAGCATTTTCGGCAAGTGACAGGGAAGGTTGTCGCAAGCCCTTCGGTTGTAAAGTAATTTGAGCGTTCGGTATGCAGCTGTTTCCCCTTCACGCAAGCTGATGAGCGAGTGATTTTTGCGGAGGCTTTATTATGAGTGTCTGACTGGTTCCCATGCTCCTGCGTGGGAACCCCGGCTGTATCTACGCGGGTTATGTTCACTAATTATCTCTTTGCGCCTGCATTCCCACGCAGGAGCGTGGGAACGAGAATACTAGGATTGATGATCTGGAGCGAATTGCTGGTGAAACGATTCTACACATCAAACACCGACGGCAGGTAAAAAATCACAAACAGCGTAATCAGAATACTGCCAATGATATTCAGCCAGACCCCGGCCCGTGCCATTTCCGGTATGGTGATTTTACGACTGCTAAACACAATCGCATTGGGTGGGGTGGCCACGGGTAGCATAAAGGCAAAGGATGCGGACAGTGCCACCGCCACCATCAGGTACAGTGGGCTTACCTGAATCGCCACGGCAAAGGCACCCATTACCGGCAGCATCAGTGAAGCCGTTGCGGTATTGGAGGTGATTTCGGTAAGAAAAATCACCAGTAATACCACCATCAATACAATAATGATTAATTCCATGCCCTGCAGCGCGACCAGCTGATTGGCCAGCCACTCGGTAAGGCCGCTGCTGCTAAAGCCGTTCGCCAGCGCAAAGCCACCACCAAACAGAATCATAATATCCCAGGGAATGTTTTTTGCGGTATGCCAGTCAAGCAAGGGCTCGTCGAAATTTTTTTCTGCGGGAATAATAAACAGTAATACCGCACCGGCAATGGCGATACTGGCATCAGATACCGCAGACAGTGCGTCTATGTCCAGCAGGCCGCGTAAAATCCAGCCCAGTGCCACCAGGCTGAATATGCTCAGCACTTTTTTCTCGGGCAGACTCATTGGACCCAGCTCAGCGAGTTTTTTCTGTATGCTCAGTTTGCCGCCGGGTAATTCGTTAAACTCGGATTTGAAGGCAATGCGGGTTAGATATAACCAGCACAGTAGCAGCATACTGAGTGATACCGGTACACCAAACGCCATCCATTGGGCAAAGCTTATGCTGTAACCGTAGTTGCTTTCAATCACGCCGGCGAGTATCGCGTTGGGTGGCGTACCAATCAGGGTAGCCACACCGCCAATCGATGCGGAATACGCAATGCTTAACATCAGTGCCGTGGCAAAGTGGGCGTGTCCGTTTTGCGATGCACTGTCCTGCTCAGCCTGCTTAACCACGGCCAGGCCAATGGTGACCATCATCATGGCAGTGGCGGTATTGCTGATCCAGGCAGACAGAAACGCGGTGGCCAGCATAAAGCCGAGAATAATCTGGTTGGAGGAAACCCCCACCAGCAGGATAGTGCGCAATGCAATGCGTCGGTGCAGTTGCCATTTTTCAATGGTCACCGCAATCAGAAAACCACCCATAAACAGAAAGATCAGATGGTTGCCATAAGCCAGTGTGACTTTGGCTGTCGGCATCACGTCCAGCAAAGGAAACAGCACAATCGGTAGCAAGGCAGTGGCCGGAATAGGTATAGCTTCGCTGATCCAGTAGGTCGCCATTAACAGCGCCACAGCAGCGACCTGCAGGCTATGTTCAGGCATGTCCGCCGGCTGGGGTAACAACAGCATGATCAGAAACAGCAACGGACCCAGTAGCAGGCCGATTTTCTGTCGAGAACTGTAGGGTGTGGTGCTTATCGGCTTCTGTGGCATAGTAAAGGTGATCTGTTAATCGATAAAGTAATGACAAATTGTCTGCTTTTTATGCCATCTAATGTAACGGCATTGGCCAGGCTATGCCAGTGCTATTGCTTTCGCTTTAAACGCGAATTCTATAAACTGGTTATCAGGTCAGATGACAAAAGCGGTGTGAGCCGCCTGTATTTTTATCTTCCACTCTTTTTATTTTCCACAGGGGACAGCAAGGCAATGGTACATAACATTACTCTGATCACCACCATTGCGGCCAGTCTCGGGCTGGCGTTGATCATGGGCCTGATTGCCAGTCGGTTGAAGTTGCCCGCACTGGTGGGTTATCTGCTGGCGGGTATTCTGCTGGGGCCGTCCACCCCGGGCTTTGTTGCCGATGCCGCATTATCAGCCCAGCTCGCTGAAATCGGCGTGATTCTGCTGATGTTTGGTGTGGGCCTGCACTTTGCCTTTGATGAGCTGATGCGGGTACGGCGCATTGCCCTGCCCGGAGCACTGGTGCAGATTACCGTGGCCACCGCACTGGGCATGGGGCTGGCATTCCTGTGGGGCTGGGAGCTGGGTGCCAGTCTGGTGTTCGGCCTGGCACTGTCAGTGGCCAGTACGGTGGTGTTGCTGCGCGCACTTGAACAGCGCGGCCAGTTACAGTCGGTAAACGGTCGCATCGCCGTGGGCTGGCTGATTGTTGAAGATCTGGTGATGGTACTGGTGCTGGTGTTGTTGCCACCACTGGCGGGGATTCTGGGTGGCTCGCTGATGGTGACTAATGAGACCTCATCCGTCAGCGACATGTTGCTGGTTTTGCTGATCACCCTGGGCAAGGTGTCACTGTTTATTGCCATTATGCTGTTGCTGGGTAAGCGGTTTCTGCCCTGGTTGCTGTCCTATGTCGCCAATACAGGTTCCCGTGAGCTGTTTACATTAACCGTGATTGCTGCCGCCATGGGCATTGCCTATGGTTCGGCGGAGCTGTTTGGTGCCTCCTTTGCGCTGGGTGCGTTTTTTGCCGGCATGATGATGCGTGAATCGGCCCTGAGTCACCGCGCAGCGGAAGAATCACTGCCATTGCGGGATGCTTTCTCGGTACTGTTTTTTGTCTCGGTGGGTATGCTGTTTGATCCGGCGGTGTTACTGGAGCAGCCACTGCAGGTGCTGGCGGTGGTGGCAATTATTATGCTGGGTAAATCACTGGCCGCCTTTCTGCTGATTCTGGCATTTCGTTACCCGCTCAATACCGCACTCACGGTGTCCGCCAGCCTGGCACAGATTGGTGAGTTTTCCTTCATTTTGGTGGGCATGGGTGCGGCGCTGGACTTGTTGCCGCAGCAAGGCGTCAACCTGGTGCTGGCGGCAGCGCTGATTTCGATTTCCCTCAACCATCTGCTGTTCCAGGCAATTGAACCCTTACAGGTCTGGATTCGTGCCCGTTCCAGCCTGGCGCGTCGGCTTGAGCGACCCGATGACCCCTTGGCGGAGTTGCCCATGTCGGTGGCATCCAGTGAACTGAGCGGGCACATCGTACTGGTGGGTTACGGCAGCGTGGGGCAGTTGATTGCACGTTCCCTGGCAGAGCAGGGTAAAACCTTTGTGGTGGCCGAGCAGAACCGCGAGCTGGTTGAACAACTGCGAGCCCAGGGCTTTCATGCGGTGGCGGGTGACGCTTCCGAACCGGCGGTATTGATTCAGGCACACATTGCCCGCGCCCGCAGTTTAATTATTACCACACCGGATGCCTTGCGCGTGCGTCGCATGCTGGAAACCGCCAAAATGTTAAACCCGCCGGTGCAGACCGTGGTGCGCAGTTACAGTGAAGAAGAGGATACGTTGTTGCAGAAGGATATGGATGCTCTGGTATTGCGCGGCGAGCAGGCGCTGGCACAGACTATGCTGCAGCAGGTATTAAATAAACCAGCTGCGGATAAACTATAATTATTCAACTGCTGTGAATGCCAGGAGTGATAGTGAACTTACAGGAACTGCAACAATTTCTACTCTGGTGTCTGGGGTTTAACTACCTGCTATTACTGGTCTGGAGTGGGCTGCTCATTTTTGCCCATGACTGGGTGTACAGGCTACATACCCAGATGTTTATGTTATCGGTGGAAACCTTCGATGCGATTCATTATGCCGGGCTGGCCCTGTACAAAATAGCGATTATATTTTTTAACCTCATTCCCCTGCTGGTTATCTGGCTGATGTTTTAATCAGACGGCACCTGTAATTAGAGAACCTGTTATGCAAAAACTGTTTCTGACAGAACGTGAACAATCGGCGAAAACACTCACCGCCGTGATCTATGCGCTGTATGCGGCCTCGTTTTTTATTGGCATCAGTTGCATTGTTGCGATTGTGCTCAATTATATAAAACGCGAGGACATGTACGGCACCTTTCTGCAAAGCCATTTTCGCTGGCAGATCCGTACCTTCTGGTTTGCCCTGCTATGGGGGATTGTCGGCGCCATTACCACGTTTATCTTAATTGGCTGGGCGGTGCTATTTGCCAATACGGTGTGGGTTATCTATCGCCTTGCCAAGGGCTGGTTGCGGCTGAATGAGAATAAAGCCATGTACACACAACCTGAGTATATCAACCAGGATCTGCTTTAATTATTTGTGTAAGTCCTGCAGCCAGTCGGCCAGTGCCTGTTGATACATCGGCTGGCTTAAATAAAAGCCATTATTGTGATCACCGCGCAGCTGGACAAAAGTTTTCGGCTGTTGCGCCGCATTGAACAGTTTTTCTGCTGATTCATAGGGAATAATCTCATCCTGTGGACTGTGTAGTATCAGCAGCGGCGCACTGATCTGTGTCAGTCGTTCAAGGCTGTTAAAGTCATAACGCAGGTACAGCAGGTGTGAGAGCAGTGGAAATGTATGCTGCGCCACATCACGGGCCGAGCTGAAACTGGATTCCAGTATCAGGCCCCGTGGCTGCACACGGCTGGCGAGCTGAGCTGCCACCGCGCCTCCCAGTGAACGGCCGAAAACAATGATCTGATCCGCATTAAAACCTCTGTTATCCACGAGATAGTCCCAGGCAGCCATGGCGTCCATATACAATCCGCCTTCGCTTGGCGTGCCTGTGCTTTTACCATAACCGCTATAATCAATGATCAACTGGTTCAAACCCAGTTGATGAAAAATCTCCAGTGAGGCGCGGCGGTGGGAAATATTTCCTGCATTGCCGTGAAAAAATAACAGCACCGGTTTTGTCTGGCTGTCAACGCTGGCCGGAATATACCAGCCATGCAATCGTTCACCATCTGCAGTGTCGATGCTGACATCTTCATAGGTTAGCTGCCATTCGGCGGGTGTTTCATTGATAGCGGCTGTTGGGTAAAACACCATTCCCGGTTGCAGCAGGTACATCATGCCATTTAATAGCAGCAGCCCGGCAAGCAGTGAGAACAGAGTGTTCAACGGCGTTTCTCCAGAGATATTCAGTTGTTTACTGAAGCCTGGCCGGAACTCATGGCCGGGTCAGGCAGACTAACTCACACTATCTTAAACCGGATATAGCATCCAGGTTAATGCTGGTGCAGGGATTAATAACAAATAACATAAGCGGAGCCAATGATGAACGATGATCTATTTACAGCTTACACCCTGGGCGATCTGCAACTGAGCAATCGCCTGGTAATGGCACCGATGACCCGTAATCGCGCGGATCAGCACAATGCACCCCATGCACTGAATGTTGAATATTACCGGCAACGTGCCAGCGCCGGCCTGATTATTACCGAAGCCTCACAGGTCTCCGCCGAAGGGGTGGGTTATCCTGCCACACCGGGTATCTACAGCGAGGCGCAGATCAATGGCTGGCGCGAGGTCACCGATGCGGTGCATGCCGAGGGAGGGCATATCTTTATTCAGCTGTGGTACTGCGGGCGTATTTCCCATCCCAGCCTGTTGCCGGATAACCAGACCCCGGTGGCACCCTCGGCGCTTCGCCCGGCAGGGGATGCCTTCACCCTGAGTGGTCCACAGCCCTTTGTTGAACCCCGTGAACTGAGTGTGGATGAGATTCAGCAGATTGTTGTTCAATACCGAGAAGCGGCATCTGCGGCAAAGCAGGCAGGATTTGACGGCATCGAAGTACATGGTGCCAACGGTTACCTGATTGATCAGTTTCTGCGCGATGGCAGTAATAAGCGTACCGATGAGTATGGTGGCAGTGTGCAAAACCGTATGCGGTTTCTGAATCAGGTGCTGGATGCGGTGTGTGAAGTCTGGCCAGCCAGGCGGGTAGGGCTGCGCCTGACCCCCGAAAACAGTTTCAATGATATGTCCGATTCCGACCCGCAGGCCCATTTCAGCTATTTTATCGAGCAGCTGAACAGTCGCCAGCTGGCCTATCTGCACCTGCTGGAAGGTGACATGATGAACAAGCAGCGCACACTGGATTACCGTGCGCTGCGCGATCTGTATCAGGGCGTATACATGGCCAATAATGCCTATGATAAGGCACGGGCGCAGGAGGCGATTAACAACGGCGATGCGGACCTGATCGCAATTGGCGTACCGTTTCTGGCCAACCCCGATCTGGTGTACCGTTACCAGCACGACCTGCCACTAAACGAGCCGGATATGGATACCTTCTATGGTGGTGATGAACATGGCTATACGGATTATCCGTTTGTACAACAGTAAGCGCCGATACGCCGTAACTGGATTGTGTATAGCGTTGAAACACTGAAATAAATCCGAGCAGCTGGAACTTTTATTGGCGGGGGGAGTCTTCTGTCTGCTGATATCTGTTCATTACACGTAAGTGTACAGCAGATATCAGAATGTTTACCTGAATCCGGATTTTAATTATAGTTCGCCTAATGAACACAACTGCACCGACATTAAAACTCAGCAAACTGATCTTTCTGCTTGGAATATTTATTTCAATGCTGTTTGTGCACGGTCTTAAAGTTCATGTACACACCTATACCCATGATGCAGATACCCTGGGGCATACCCATTACACAATGGCACACAGTGTGTTTGATTTCAGTCACCAGCCCCATGCCGATGAAGTGGCGCAGCTGGATCAGTCCCATGCCGGTTATGTCGGCAAAATCAGTAGCCTGCCCGTGCTGGCGGTATTGCTGGTCTGTCTGTTACTGATCCCCCGCGGCAATCGCAGCAACTATCTGTCACGACAGGTTCTGCGACAAGCACCCCTCACTCAATTTGACGGTCAATTAAGACCGCCCCTGCGCGCACCACCACAGTAGTTCTCTTCGTTACGAACAGATTCAATCTGCTCGATGCTTGTACAGCCTTGCCGTGCGCAAAGATACTGTAACTCAACCTCCTGCACTGAATCACCCTGTTCGTTAACAGACGTTTTACAGTTTTTACCCTTTAATATTTTTACAGCTTGTGGAGCAACGTGTGCAGTGGTACGCGTTTGGAAGAGACTCATGACGACTTACAGAAAACAGGGAATACGCAGCCTTATCTGCGTATTATTGCTGGCGACAAATCTGCCAGTGGCGAATGCAGCACAAAGCTGGACACTGGACAACAGTATCCGGCGGGTGCTCGATGTCGCACCGGAATTCTCCGCCAGCCAGCAGATGATCCAGCTGCGTGAAGACGAACAGCAGCAGGCAAACTTATGGCCTAACCCGGAAATAGAAATCCGTGCCGATGAATCCATGGGGCTGGATGACGGTTCAGGCGGCTATGATGTAAACGAGTTGAGGATCAGCCAGCCGATTCCATTCAAGCGACTGAGTCATCAGAAAAACCAGGCACAGGCGAGCCTGCTTGCCAGCCAGTCTAAAAAAATGCAGCAGCAACTCATGCTGGAACATAAAACTGCCTTGCTCTACCACCAGTTACAACTGGAAATAGCCCTGTACGATCTGAGTCAGCAACGCCTACAAGTTGCAGAGCGCTTTATGCGGGAGCAGCATAAAAACAGTAACCAGCTGGTCCGTTATCTGACGCCACTTGAACAGAAGCGGCTGGCGATTTTACGCGAGAGCGCCCGCCAGGCGAGCACCCGTGCGGAAGGCAAGTTGAATGAAGCGGCGAGTCAGTTCTCGATCCTGCTTAATCTTCAGGCAGATCAGCAAACCACACCACAGCTGGCATCACTTGAACTGATGTTTGAGAAGCTTGATTTGCAGGCACTTAAACAGCAGCTGGCAGAACATCCCCAGTTACAGCTGAAACAGCACCAGGTGGATGCTGCCCAGGCCGGTATCGAAGTCGCTAACGCTTCACGTTACAAAGACCCAACAGTCAACCTGTTTATTGAACAGGATCGCTTTAATAATCAAAGCGAGACCTATAGCGGGATTTCGTTGAGTATGGAGCTGCCATTATGGAACAGCAATCGACGTGCACAATCTGTGGCAAGAGCCGAATTGATTAATGCGCGTACAGAACATGAACTGCAGCTGCGTGAACTCAATAGCCAGTTGCAACAAAGCTATATGCATTATGCGCATCTACTTGAACAACAGAAGGCTTATCGTAGCCAGTTGCTTACACCGGCAAAACAGATGTTTGAACTAAGCCGTGAAAGTTTTGCCGCAGGTGAAGAAAACATACTTGGCCTGATTGATAGCCATAACAGTTATTTTGAAATTCACGCGGGCTACCTGGATATCCTCGCATCCATCGCACAGGAACTGGCGCATCTACGTTATGCCGCCGGACTGTCACTGCTGGGAACGGCTGATATGTCAGAACTGCAACCAGGAGTAGCACAATGATTGCACGTCTTATTCAATTTTCACTGATTCAACGTCTGATGATGTTGCTATTAGCACTGGCGCTATCCGGTGCTGGTGTGTGGGCATTCAAGCACCTGGCGATTGACGCCTTTCCGGATATTTCCTCACCCCAGGTGCAGGTGATTGTCAAGGCGCCGGGTATGTCACCTTCCGAGGTTGAACGGCGCATTACCTTTCCTTTAGAAATGGAAATGCAGGGCTTGCCTAAACAGACGGTACTGCGCTCCACGACCAAATATGCGCTGGCGATTATTGTCATCGACTTTGAAGATGGTACCGATATCTACTGGGCGCGTAACCAGGTGAGTGAACGCCTGGGCCAGGTATGGGGTGAGTTACCACAGGGTATAGATGGCGGGCTGGCCCCGATCACTACCCCGGTGGGTGAAATATTTATGTACCGTATACAGGGCGAAGGTTATAGCAACCAGGAATTGCGCAGTCTGCAGGACTGGTTGATTCGCCCAAAACTACGCACCGTTGAAGGCATCGCCGACATTAACTCACTGGGCGGTGAAGTGCGCAGCTTTGAGGTGATTCCCGATCCCCGGGCGCTGTTACAGCACGGTCTGGGTATTGATGATCTGCAACATGCGCTTGAGCAGAATAATCGCAATGCCGGGGGAGATCGCGTTAACCGTGATGAGTCGATGCTGCTGGTGCGCACCGTTGGCCTGTTAAAAAATGCCGATGATATTCGCAGTATTAGCGTGGCCACGCGTAACGGTAGGCCAGTGCTAATTGGCGACGTGGCAGAGGTTAAAATCAGTCACATGACCCGCTTCGGCGCCGTGACTGCCAGCGCTCAAGGTGAAGTGGTTACCGGGCTTGCGTTGTTACGCAAGGGTGCCAACAGTCGCCTCGCGGTACAGGGGCTTAAAGCCGAGCTCGAAGCGCTGAAACCGGCGCTGCCTGAAGGCGTAGAAATTATTCCATTCTATGATCGCAGTGAGCTGATTAACAAGGCGGTTTGGACGGTAGAAAAAGCCCTGGGTGAGGCAGTGATCCTGGTGATGCTGGTATTGCTGATTATGCTCGGCAATATCCGCGCGGCACTGACCGTGGCACTGGTGTTGCCATTGTCGGTGTTAATGACCTTTTCACTGATGTATATGTTTAATATCTCTGCCAACCTGATGTCGCTGGGCGGGCTGGCCATTGCCATCGGGATACTGGTGGATGCCGCGGTCGTGGTGGTGGAAAATATCCACACCCGGCTCAGTCATCAACCGAAAGGGGTGAGCAAACTGCACCTGATCAACCGCGCGGTGTTTGAAGTGGCCACGCCGGTGATTTCCGGTGTGCTGATTATCATCGTGGTGTTTTTACCCCTGTTCAGCCTGACCGGGCTGGAAGGCAAGATGTTCAAACCGCTGGCAATTACCATTTCATTTGCCCTGCTGTCATCGCTGTTGTTATCACTGACCATTATTCCGGTACTGGCCAGCCTGTTAATGAAAGGCGGACATGAAAAAGACGGCTGGTTGTTGAGTGGCCTGAAATCTGTTTACCGGCCCATCGTTAACTGGGCGATTAACTTTCGCCTGATGGCGGTCTCACTGGCGCTGGTCGCGCTGCTGGTTGCCGCGTTTATCTTTCCCTCTATCGGCAAGGAGTTTATGCCCTTGATGGATGAGGGCACCACGGTAGTGATTGTAGAAAAGGCGTCGGATATTTCGCTGGAGCATTCACTGGAACGTGACCAGCCAATCCAGCAGGCGATGATGGAGCTGGACGAGGTGGTTGGTGTGGTCTCCCGTACCGGTGCAGATGAACTGCGCATGGATCCGATGGGGCTATACCAGACCGATAATTTCCTGCTCACTAAACCCCGTTCTGAATGGACAATTAGCCTGGATGAGTTTCACGATAAACTGCGCAATAAGCTGGAGCAGTTTGAGGGTATAGATTATGCCTTCACCCAGCCGATTGATATGCGGGTATCGGAAATGCTCACCGGTGTACGTGCTGCGATGGCAATCAAGCTCTACGGCGATGAACTGGCAGAGCTGGAGCGCTTATCTGAAGAAATCGAACAGCAGGTCTCGCAGATCGACGGCGCGGTGGATGTATTCCGCAGTCGACTCTCAGGACAGAAATATCTTCAGGTGAATATCAGGCCCGATGCGATTTCCCGCTACGGCATTCACGTCGAGGATATCAACCAGCTGATTGAAACCGCGGTGGCCGGCAAGCCGGTGACCAAAATCAGCGAAGGTAACCGTCGCGCCGATGTGGTGCTGCGCTTCCCCGAGCAGGCACGTAACAGTGCGGAATCGATTTCACAGTTGTATATTCGCACCCCCGGTGGTGCGAGCGTGCCGCTGAGTCGGTTGGCGGACATTACTGAAGTGGATGGCCCGGTGGAAATTGCACGGGAGTCGGCCAAGCGCCAGGTGGTGATCCAGGCCAATGTTGATGGTCGCGATGTGGTGAGCTTTGTGGATGAGGTGCGTGACACCCTGGCGCAAAATGTTGACCTGCCACAGGGCTACTTCCTGGAGTTCGGTGGTCAGTTCGAAAACCAGCAACGTGCAGCAACCCGACTCGGGCTGGTGGTGCCGATCTCGATCGTGCTGATATTCCTGATGCTGTTTACCACCTTCCGCTCAATGCGCCAGGCGGGACTGATTATTCTGAATATTCCTTTCGCCATGATCGGCGGTGTGATCAGTCTGTACTGGTCCGGCCTGTATCTGTCGGTACCGGCTTCGGTGGGCTTTATTACGCTGTTCGGTGTGGCAGTACTCAATGGTGTGGTGATGGTGAGTTACTTCAACCAGCTGCGCGCCGCCGGACGTGATGTGGTGAGTGCGGTTAAGGAAGGCGCGGAACGTCGTTTACGCCCGGTACTGATGACCGCGCTGATTGCCAGCCTGGGTCTGTTGCCACTGTTAACCGCAACCGGCCCCGGTTCGGAATTGCAGCAGCCACTGGCGGTGGTGGTGATTGGCGGACTGTTCAGCTCCACACTGCTGACCCTGGTGTTACTGCCCACGCTCTATGCGTGGATGGAAGGCCGTGCAGACAAAACCACCCAATCAGCAACTGAACAGGAATCGAACTGATGAAAAATATGGTTGTAATTATTCATGAAAAACTGCAGCAGGATCTTGCGGATCAGTTACGTGAAAAGGTCTCCGGTTTTACTTTCAGCCGGGTCGAAGGCCATGGTGATCAGCGGGTTGATGATGATCTGCTCTCGGCCCGTGATCTGGTGGTGGGTTATATTCCCCGCGTGCGTGTGGATATATTGCTGGAAGACACGGAAGTGGCCGGGGTAATCGAGTTGATACGGCAGGTGCCGGGTATATCGGGCCACAGTGTGTACTGGGTGAATGATGTGCTTGAGTCCGGTCGTATCTAAAACTATGTGTGAGTATTAATCGCCGGCAGGCATTGGCTTCCAGAAACGGTTGCCATACTGCCGGTCATTTTCCTGCAGCAATGGCTGCATGCCCTGGGCGATAAAAAAACCACGGGCATCGGCCTGCGCCTTGACCAGTAAACCATCGTAATGCTGTGCAATCGCCGCCTGTTGTGCGCGCTCGAATAGCGCCTGTCCGATGCCCTGACGGTGATGGGCTGCATCCACATAAAGGCCATGCAATAACAGCGCACGTTTGCCCTGTGGTGTGTTGAGTGCATCGGCATCTTCCCAGGCGGCTACACCGATAATCTGCAATTTATTGTCTGTCTGTGCCACTACAAACTGCAGGTGTTTGAAATCGAACTCAGTGTACTGATGACTGGCCAGCGACAGGCGTTTTACCCGCTCCGCCAGTTGCCAGCTCATTACCGCCGATGCGATCACGCTGTTTATTCCCTCAAGATCGGAAACTGTCGCTGTGCGCAGTGTAATTAACGGTTTTTTTACGCTCATATCTGTGCTCCGCACTGGCTTAAGGGCTGGCTTAGTCGCTGAGTAACAGCATAGCCTAATGCAGTTTATACCTGCTTTTAACCTTAAATTAACCTTCGTCTCGCTACCATTATGCCATGATTTATTAACTGGGCGAGCACATGGTAGACAAACTAACTAGCGGCAAACTGGCTGATTATTACCGGGTGATGTCACCTATATGGATCTTTATACTGGCATCGCTGGTGCTGTTCAGTGTGTCGCGACTTGCCCTGTTGGCCTGGCAATTTCCACGGGTCGATGCGGTTGATGGGCTGGGTTATATTCTACTACAGGGACTGCGCTTTGACCTGGTCACCCTGGGCATGGTATTGCTGTTACCCTTATTACTGACACCCTTGATGTCGGTGTTTTCAGTGAGCGCCAGACTGTGGCGACCCGTGCTGATCGGCTACCTGCTGGTCTTTTTCGGCCTGTTTGTGTTTATAGAAGCGGCCACACCTTCATTTATTAATCAGTATGATCTGCGCCCCAATATCTGGTTTATTGAATACCTCAAATACCCGCAGGAAGTGCTGGCGACCCTGAAGAAAGCCTATCTGCCGCAAATGATCATCGGTGTGTTGCTCACCATCAGTGCCATGTACCTGATGTTTCGTCGATTGCATAAAGCCACAGATCATCAGGTAAGACTCGACTGGCGGCTGGCGGTGTTATCTATTCCAGTGGTTTTTCTACTGTGTGGCATGGCAATTCGCTCAACCCTGGATCACCGCCCTGTTAATCCGAGCACAGTGGTCTTCTGTGAAGATCCGCTGGTGAATATGTTACCGCTTAATTCAACTTACACAGTGCTGTATGCTGCCTACCAGTTAAAGGAAGAGCAGGCTAATCCACGACCCTATGGCGATATGGATAAGCGCAGTGTGATTAATGAACTTCGTGACAGCATGGCGCTTGAGCAGACGCAGTTTGTGTCAGAAACCCTGCCGACACTGCATCTGCATCAGCCTGTGAATAAACCAGAACGGGCAAAAAACCTGGTGGTTATTCTGATGGAAAGTATGGGTGCCGAATTTATCGGCAAGCTCGGCGGTCGCCCATTAACGCCCAATATCGACGCGCTGACAGAGCAGGGTATCTGGTTTGATAATCTCTATGCCACCGGTACCCGTTCGGTTAGAGGCATTGAGGCGGTTATCTCCGGGTATCTGCCAACCACCGCACGCAGTGTGGTGAAACTGCCAAAATCGCAGCATGGCTTTTTTACCATTGCCTCGCTGTTAAAAAAGCAGGGCTATGCCACCAGTTTTATCTACGGTGGCGAAGGCCAGTTTGATAATATGGCGGCATTTTTCTCGGGCAATGGTTTTGAGAAAATCATTGATCAGAACGATTATATCAATCCCACATACTATGGCTCCTGGGGTGTGCCCGATGAAGATGTGTTTGCCCGGGCGCATGAGGAGTTCTCGGCACAGAGTGGGCAGCAACCATTTTTCAGCCTGATTTTTACCGCCTCCAATCACAGTCCCTTTGACTTTCCCGAAGGCCGGATTGAACCCTATGAGCAACCTCACGCCACAAGAAACAATGCCGCCAAATACACCGACTATGCGGTGGGGGAGTTTATTCGCAAGGCACAACAGTCGACTTACTGGCAGGACACGGTGTTTCTGATTATTGCGGACCATAACTCACGGGTTTATGGTTCTGATCTGGTGCCGATCGAGGGCTTTCACATTCCGGGGCTGGTTGTGGGCGCTGACATTGCACCTCGCAAGGTCAGTCATCTGGCCAGCCAGATTGATATGCTGCCAACCATGCTATCATTAATGGGCATAGAGGCCAGTATACCCACGGTGGGTATAGACCTGCTGCGCCCGGATATCGAACAAATTCCCGGCAGGGCAGTCATGCAGTTTGCAGAGAACCAGGCTTATATGCAGAACGAACAGGTGGTGATTATGCGCCCGGGGGCGAAGCCCGAACACTTTAGCTATCGGCAAAAACGGCTTGAGCCGCTGACTGGTATCGATGCATTATCTGCGCAGCAGCAGGCTGAACTGGACAAACTGCAGCAAAAGGCCCTGGCGCATGCAATATGGCCCAGCATGGCCTATTTTGAAGGGCTTTACCAAGACACTGATGCACAGCAGCTATCGACCATGATGCCTGAGTCATTTACAGATACGGCTGCGCTTAAAGCGGAACAGACGCAGCAGGAAATCGATTCACTATGACCAATGTACTGGTGGTTGAGGATAACAGGGAAATTCTCAATAACATCACCCTCTATCTGGAAAACATGCACTATGTGGTGGATGTAGCCGACAATGGCATGACCGCCATGTACCTGATCGGTAATCACCGCTACGATGTGATTGTGCTGGATATTATGCTGCCGGGTAATGTAAACGGCTATGATATCTGCCAGACCATGAGAGAGTGCAATAACCACACGCCGGTGATTATGCTCACCGCCAAGGACAGTGTGCAAGAACGGTTGCAGGGTTTTGATTCCGGTGCCGATGATTATCTGGTCAAGCCGTTTTCCCTGGCCGAGCTGGAAGCCAGAATCCGTGCACTGGTAAAACGCAGCAGCGGCATCAGCAGCCCCGAACTGGTGGTGGCCGACCTGGTGTTTAACACCGACACCTACCGGGTGACACGTCAGGGTCAGTTGATAGAACTTAATCCCTCACTTTACAAGCTGCTGGAAATTTTGATGAAAAACACACCCCATGTGGTTAAAAAAGAGGTGATTGAGAAACATATCTGGGGTGATGACCTGCCGCAAAGTGATGTACTTAAAACCACGGTACATATGTTACGCAAGAAAATTGATGGCCCTTATGAGAAGCCGCTGATTCATACCATGCGCGGCATCGGTTATCTGATCAAGGCGCCGGTAGCCGGATGATTGACTTACAGAAAAAACACCCGTTAAAAAATCGTATAGTTATTGCCTTCACCATCCAGACATTGTTTGTCACCATGGTCACCTTCTCGGCAATTATTTTCTATGTCGATCATATTGAGGAGAGCGTACTCTACCAGCACTTCGATGAATTTCTTGATGTCTATGTAGAAGAACTGGAAATGGGCATAGAGCATATCGTGCCGACAGATACTCACATCTACCAGACAGGCCAGTCATCGATGCCGGATTTTGTGCGAGATCTGCCTGTGGGTGCACACAATATCGAACTGGCGGATCGCAAGGCGTATCACGTACTGAAGAAAGATTATGCCGGGCGTGAATTCGTGCTTGTAAAGGATCAGAGCGAGCTGGAATCAACTGAAAACTACTTTAATTTTATTACACTGATGGTGTTTGCCAGCATTATCCTTACCTCGTTTGTGTTTTCGCGCTCACTGGCCAGGCGCGTTGTTCTACCGATTGTTAATCTGACGGCTCAGGTCAGACAGCTTACCCCGACAAACTACCGTGATGTCACCCTGGACTATGCCGATGATGAAGTGGGTGGTCTGGTCAAGGTGGTATATCAACACATCAATACCGTAAACCAGTACCTGCAGCGGGAACAGTGGTTTACCGGAGACATCAGTCACGAACTGCGTACCCCGTTGATGGTTATTTCAAGCAGTGTCGAGCTGCTTAAGCAGAATGGCGTATCCGGTGAACAGAGAGAACAGTTATTTCAACGTATCGATGGTGCGCTGGAAAATATCAACGAAATGATCAGTGCTTTTCTTATTCTGGCACGTAACAGGCAGAATGAAGCTGCTGGTAATGTTGAAACAGACCTGGCCGAGCTGTGTTATTCAGTGATTGATAGCCTTAAGCCATCGTTTTCAGGTAAGGATATTGATATTCACATACATGCCGATAGCACAATTAAGTCGATGCTCAATTCGGTATTACTGTCGATCGTGGTATCCAATCTGCTAAAAAATGCGATTGCCAATATGCGAAAAGGGCGCATTGATATTTATATCGAGCAGAACTCGCTGGTGGTCGAAGATAATGGCGGTGGCCTGCCGGAGGTGGTCGAGAATTTTGTCAATCAGGGTGGGGTGGCCATTAAACGCGCTAATGCCAGTTACCTTGGGCTGGGGTTGTCGATCATCAAGCGCATCTGTGAGCGCGAGGGCTGGAGTATTCATGCGGCGAGCAGTGAAAGTGCTGGTGCGCGTTTCACCTTGAATTTCTGATCTGTCTTCTACAGATTCTCGATTAAAAAATCGTTACGGAATCATGACTTCACCCATGGCTACCCATAATCTTACCTTAATTTAACCTTGTGGCACTTATTATCCAGGCATCGTTAATGTCAGGATAAGACCATGTTTCAATTTATTCGTTCTAAAGCCGTCAGCGTGAATATGCTGCTGTTGTTTGTCTCGTTGTATATCATCAGTATCGATAATCTGTCGCTTTGGTCTGCGTTCTTTGACTCCCTGGGTCAGCAACCTTTTCAACATGGCTTTTTTATTGTTTCCTTCGCGCTGTTTCTGCTGACAGTCACAATGATTATCCTGATGGTATTGAGTGCGTTATTGACGGCCCGGGTTGCGTTGATACTGATGCTGATCATGTCGTCGGTTATCGCCTACCATATAGATCACCTTCATGTGCTGTTTAGCAAGTCTATGTTGCAGAATATTTTCCAGACTAACCTGCGTGAAGCTACGGATATTTTAAGCTGGCAGATGATGCTGACAATCGTTCTTGCTGGTGTGTTGCCAGCACTGCTGGTTTACTTCGTGCGTCTTGAAAAACGTTCGTTGCCCGGACATGTGGTTTCACGACTTAAACTGTTGTCTGTGATGCTGCTCATAACAACATTGAGTATTATGTGGACATCGAAGGACTATGCATTTGTGTTTAGAGAAAATCGCGATATGCGCTACCTGGTTAACCCTGTGTTTCCAATGGTGTCGTTATATAAATATGTGAGAGATAACACCCTGCAGCAATCAAAGGCGCTTGAGCCTGTGTTTGCTGATGCCCACCGTATTCAACCTGTTTCATCTCAAACCAGGAGAGACCTGTTGGTCATTGTTGTGGGTGAAACCGCGCGTGCCGAGAATTTTTCCCTGAATGGCTATACGCGACTAACCAATCCATTACTGGCGCAGAAGGATATTATAAATTTCAGTAACACTCACTCCTGCGCAACCGCAACGGCCGAATCCGTGCCCTGTATGTTTTCTGACCTGGACAAGGATCATTTCAACGGTAATGACGCAAAGAACCGTGAGAACCTGCTGGATGCTTTCAGTCATGCAGGTTTGAATGTTTTATGGCGTGACAATAATTCCAGTTGTAAGGGTGTCTGCGAGAGGGTCGAGCACGAATCATTGTTAAACCTGGATGTGCGTGAGCACTGTAATGACGACGGCTGCCTGGACAACATATTGCTGTACAAACTGGATGATTACCTGGCGCGTCTGCAACATGATGGTGTAATCGTTCTGCACCAGATGGGTAGTCATGGCCCGTCTTACTATAAACGCTACCCTGAACAGTTCGAACAGTTCAAACCCGCCTGTGAGAAAAGTTCGGTACATAATTGTGATCATGACGAAATCGTAAATGCCTATGATAATACGCTGCTGTATAACGACTATTTTATCTCCAGCGTGATTGACTATTTACAGGCCCGGTCAGATCGCTTCAACAGTGCGATGATTTACATGTCTGATCATGGTGAGTCGCTGGGTGAGAATGGTGTGTATTTGCACGGACTTCCCTATTTCATGGCGCCGGATCAACAGACACATATTCCCTTTATGGTCTGGTTGTCCGACAGTATGCAGCAGAAAAGACAGATTGATACACAATGTCTTAAAAACAGAAGTGATCAGGCCTATTCACATGATAACCTGATACATTCAGCACTCGGCCTGATGAATGTATCAGCCGCCGCCTATCGCCCCGAGATGGATATATTCAACCAGTGTCGTCGTTCAATTATGGTTGAAAAGAGGGCGCCTGAGTCGCGTGTAAGTCCGGATGCTGCGGGTTAATCTGCTGAAATATTAATCAGCATTGTCATATAGTACGCTCGCTGCTATCAATCGCGTAAGCTGCGTCATGGATAGCCAGCTGAGTCTGATATACACTTGTTATCAAATTCACTTTTTAATACCTACCTGGAAATAGCTTATTGTGGCGATTGAAAAAAATACCGGCATTAAACGTGTCATTATGGCGACACTGTATTCATATAAAGGCATCAAGCATAGTTTGCTCAGGGAAGCGGCCTTCCGCCAGGAGTTTATTCTCGCGCTGATTTTGATTCCACTGGCATTCTGGCTGGATGTCGGCAAGCTGGAGCGTATACTGATGATCGCCTCACTGTTACTGGTGATGATTGTCGAATTACTTAACACCGGTATTGAGGCGGCGATTGACCGGATCAGTGATGAGCGTCATCAACTGTCCGGCATGGCCAAGGATGTGGCCTCGGCTGCGGTGATGCTGAGCCTGGTGCTATGTGCCTTTGTCTGGCTATCGGTGCTGTTTCTGTAAGCCCGATAATAAGCTGGGCAATAGCAGGGCAGCCAGCAGCGACAGGCCACTCAGGCAAACCACAATTACCGCACCGGCCGGCAGATCGGCCAGTGCCGACAGGTACAGCCCCAGAGCATAGGCCAGCACGCTGAGCAGGTAACCCAGTGGCAATGCATATGCCGTCAGCCGCCTGATTGCCAGTGCCGGTAAAATCAGTGAGGCGAATACCAGGTAGATACCTACCAGTTGCACCGAGGCGGTTATGCTCACTGCAAACAGCAGGTAAAACAGCAGTGATGATTGTTGTTGCCTGAATTTAAACCACAAACCGAGTACCGCCGCATACAACACTGCCACCAGTACCAGTTGTTGATAGCTCACCCAGAGAATCTGTCCCACCAGTAAATCCTTAAGCTGATCGCCGCCATGGGGATTGCTTGCCAGTAATAAAATACCGACGCTGGATGCCAGTACAAACATTGAACCGATCAGTGCTTCCTGAATCTGTGGCCAGTGACGTTCGCTGAAATTTAGTAGCAACACGCCAGCTATGGCCGCGCCCATCGCAATCAGCTGTGTTTGCCAGCCACCAGGCTGCCAGTGAAAGCTGTGGGCAATAATAATTCCCAGCCCGGCGACCTGCGCGATGGCCAGATCAAGAAAAATAATACCGCGTGCAAGTACGCGCTGCCCCAGTGGCACATGGGTGACAGTCACCAGCAGCCCCGCGAGCAATGCGGGCAGTAAAATGGCAAAGTCACTCAGTGTCCAGTGGATCGCATCACTCATCGGCCGGGCCTGTTAAGCTGGCAATAATCTGATCGAACAGTGCAAACAGGTTTTGCGTGTCTGCTGTGCCGCCAACTGTGTAGGGCAGCTCAAGCACCGGCAGGTCGCTGAGTCGGGCAAACTTCTGTGCGCTACGCGGACTCTGGTGTGGTGCATGCACGATCATTCTTGCCGGGCTTTGCTGCAGCTTTTTTTTCAGTGACTGTAAATGAGCCGCGGTGGTGGGCAGGCCGGGTCGGGGCTCCAGCGTGCCGGCAATTTCAATGCCCAGCCAGTCGAACAGGTACAGCCAGTCACGGTGTTGCACCACAATACGCTGGCCCTTGAGAGGTGCAGCCTGTTGTTGCCAGCGTTGCATTGCGTCTTGCCAGCGTTTAGTAAAATCGTTGTAAGCCTGCTGATAAATTGCTTCACCCGCCGGGTCGATTTCAATCAGACGGCCAAGCAGTGCTTCAGCAATGTCCTGTATACGTCGCGGATCCAGGTGCACATGGGGATTGCCAGCTGCATGCAGATCGCCCATGGAACGATCCAGTTGTTGTGGAATATCCAGACGTGTTACCTGGGCCGCGGCTTCAAAATATCCCGGCTGATCAACCCGAACCTTCTGGTTGCCCGCCTGGCGCAACAGCATAGGTAGCCAGCCGACTTCCAGGTCGGCCCCGGTGCACAGCAGTAAATTCGCCTGGCGCAGTCTGGCAATCAGGCTGGGACGGGCTTCGATATGGTGCGGGTCCTGATATGCACTGGTTGCGCTGAATGCATCAATGCGCTCGCCGCCCAGTTCTTTTACCAGTGAAGCCCATTCCGGTTCGCAGGCAAACACCTTCAAGCTGCCTGCCTGCGAAGCGTTGACAGCCGCAGTGATTGATACGCCTGATAACAGTAGCAAGATAAAGCTGCCAGTCCTGATCAGTCTTTGCATAGTGATATCCTTATTCTCGTTTAGAAGCGGTGTGCGCCATGGGCACCCAGCGACACAATGTATTGCAGATAAACGATGCTGTCGCTGTCTTCATAGGAATCATCCTTCGCATACTGTAATCGAATCCGGCTGTACTCGCTGTGTGAATAATCGAGCATCAGCGTGGCACGTTTCGGCGTATGGTCTTCATCATCCAGCCCGGCTTCGGCCAGTACATCGGCATCATCACCGCGATTATCTGCCTGTAACTGATCGTGGCGATAACCAATCCGCCAGCGCGGTTTGAACTGATATACACCCTGCAGATACCAGCCTTTCTGTTCACCTTGATAACTGGAGCTTTCCAGTGGGTCACTGCCCAGCAGTTTAATTTCACCGTCTTCATCACGGGTAAAATATTCGCCCTGCAATGTCAGGTTACGTTCGCGTTTATTGCCATCAGGTGCCCACTTCCACACCATGTCAATTGCGCTGATCTCGCTGTCACCGCTAAAGCTCGGGGTTTCTGTTACAGTTTCATCGTGTGCATGGCCGCCGGACTGGCGATCTTCAACATCCGCTCGCCAGTGGGAAAAACCCAGTTGCCAGGCGTGGCTGATGCCGGCATCACCACCGAATTCGGCGAACACACTCTGTGCGCCACGGCCATCGTTGCTGGCACCGCCTGCGGGGAAGCGTTCACCGCGGGTGGTTTCCACACCCAGGCGGATAAACAGGTCAGTGGGCGCAATCCAGCTGAATTGCAGTCCGTCATCAATCAACTGGTTGCCGAACAGTGCACTGTATACCAGCGGTGCATCGGTAAAATCCCAGGCATGGGCATGCTGATTGTTTAAATAGCCGATGTCCGAGTAGAAGCGTCCGGCCTTGATGGTGATGCCATGACCGAGGCCGCTGGTTTGAATCACCGCCTCTTCCACTTCCATTTCAGTCTCACCTTCGTGCTCGGCTATCGCCGCGGTGAACTTGGCATAAAACATATCATCAATATTGCCGCTCAGGCTGAGCTCGTTATGTCCCAGCTGAAACCCCTGTTCATTGCGTCCGGCTTCGCCGCCAAGCATAAAGCCAGGTAGTTCATACTCGCTGTCATTGTCGTAGCTGACGTAACGGCCATCCAGGGTCAGGCTGATCGCCGGGTTAAATGTGCTGGCTGTACTGGTCAATGTACTCTGGGCCAGTGTATTCTGCGCGCAGCCCATTGCCAGGGCGGCACAAATCAGTGAATGTGATTTCATTGTGTGTTCTACCTAAATCGATAATTAAAAAAGAAACGCCGTCGACTAGACGGATTGCTCCTGGAAATTTAGATAAAACGGGGCGGGGCACGTGCAGGGTAGTGGCGGTGGCTGCTGTGGGTTGCAACGATCGGATGAGTGACAGCCTGTGCGGAGATACTGTAACCGCTAACGGGAATAACGGGAGTTGTAATCAGTCCATGGTCGAGTGATTTTGCACTCAGGCAATAGTCACACTGCTCACCTGGCGCATGCTGGTGAAAGGCGTGCTCCAGGCTGCCCCATTGACCAAGGGTCAAAGAGATAAGCGCAAGACTGATTATAATGAGCTTTTTCATTGCCATGCATCATAGCCAGATTTATTAATCGAGTCCAGCCTGCAGACGGCTCAAGACACGTGAAACTGAACACAAAAAAAACAATATGCGGCCAATGGTTTTTGCGGTATAAGTTCGGTTTTTATTGCACACGAGATCAATCACTTGTCCAGCATACTGCTCAGCGCTCTACCCGGCGAGACCGAGGTGTTTATGCAGACTACCGATGCCCTGCGGAGTCAGGGCTATGTGGTGTTGCAGGATGTGTTCTCCACAGCACAGTTGCAGTCGCTGCTAATCGACATCAAGCAGAGTGATCACGAGACATTCCATCAGGCGGGCATTGGCCGCGAGCAGTCGCACCAGCTGAATCAGTTTGTGCGTCGTGATCGTATTCGCTGGCTGGATATGCAGCACGAGCCGATCCGTTTTTATCTGCAATGGGCCGAGCGCATGCGTATTCACATTAATCGCCAGCTGTTACTCGGTCTGTTTGACTATGAGTGTCACTATGCGCATTATCCCAGCGGTGCTTTCTATAAAAAGCATGTGGATGCATTTAAGGGCAGCTCAAACCGTTGTCTTACCACCATTCTGTATCTGAACCCGGCCTGGCAGCCCGCAGATGGTGGTGAGCTTGTGCTGTATGCGGAAGATGACAGTCGTGTGCTGCAAACCATTCTGCCCGTGTTTGGTACCATGGTGATTTTTCTCAGTGAAGATTTCCCCCATGAAGTGCTGCCCACCCGTTGTTCACGCTACAGCCTTACCGGCTGGTATCGGCTGAATAACACCACCACATTGAATCTCGACCCACCAGCCTGATTGCGCACTGGCTTGCTGTGTTTCGCGTCAGCGCGCTTAATTTGTTAGCATCGTGGCATGCATACATTACTGAATCGCCAAGGTTGCTGCTGTGCAGAATAATCGACCGGGCTGGGTTTTCTATATTTCACTGATCATTCTGGCTGTCTTTGTTGTCGTCGGCCTTGCGGTGCCTGACCAGTTCAGCGCCTGGTCAAGCCACGCGCTGGACTTTACCACCCGGCACTTTGGCTGGGCCTACCTGTTTGTCACCACCGGCTTCCTGGTGTTTTCCATCAGCGTGGCCTTAAGCAACTACGGTCAAATCCGCCTTGGTGCCGACGGTGAAGCGCCGGAGTTTTCCTATGGTTCCTGGCTGGGGATGATTTTCTCCGCCGGCATGGGGGTGGGGCTGGTTTTCTGGGGCGTGGCCGAGCCGATGACCCATTTTGTTAAACCGCCACTGGGCGGTGCCGAACCAATGACACCCAAAGCAGCGGAACTGGCGATGCGCTATTCATTTTTTCACTGGGGCTTTCACCAGTGGGCCAACTTCTGCGTGGTAGGCATGGCGATTGCCTATGTGCGTTTTCGCCAGCAACGCGCCGGTTTAATCAGTGAAACCTTCCGCTCCACCCTGGGGCGTCATGTGGATGGTGGTGTTGGTCACGGCATTAATATTCTGGCGGTGGTGTCGACGGTGTTCGGCGTGGCCACCACGCTGGGGCTGGGGATGATCCAGATAAACAGCGGCATGGATTCTGTGTTTGGCATCGGCTTCAGCACCCAGGCACAGCTGGCGATACTGGGCGGGGTCGGTATCGTATTTCTGTTGTTCTCGCTGACCCCGCTGGAGAGCGGCATCCGTTATGTGAGTGACGCCAATATGCTGCTCGCCGCGCTGTTATTGCTGTTTGTATTTTTTGCCGGGCCCACCGATTTTATTACCGCCGCCATGACCAATGCCATCGGTGATTATTTCAGCAATGTCATTGGCATGAGCCTGGTGATGACACCCTACACCGGCGAGGACTGGGTCGAGCGCTGGACCATTTTTTACTGGGCCTGGGGGCTTTCCTGGGCGCCCTTTGTCGGCAGTTTTATCGCGCGGATTTCACGTGGTCGCACCATCCGCGAGTTTGTGCTGGGGGTGATCGGTATGCCGGTGTTACTCAGTGCCTTCTGGTTTTCCACCTTCGGTGGCTCGGCGCTGTACTTTGAACTGTTTGAAGGCGCCGAGCTGGGCAAGGTGGTGAGCAATGAAATCAGCGCGGGCCTGTTCAGCATGCTCAGTTACCTGCCCGGAGCGCAATACACCAGCATCCTGATGCTGGTTCTGATTATCCTGTTCGTGATTACCTCGGCCAACTCGGCCACTTTTGTGCTGGGCATGTTTACCGCCAAAGGTGTGCTGCAACCCAAACGCTGGATCCGTTTCAGCTGGGGTCTGGCGCAGATACTGGTGGCTGGGGTGTTACTGGTTGGCGGTGGACTGGCGGCACTGCAAACTATCTCTATTGTGGCGGCCTTCCCATTTATGATCTTAATGGTGTTTATGGCCAGCGCATTATTAAGGTCACTGCGCGATGAACAGCGACAGATGGAGTTGCATGAAGCGCTGATGAAAGAGCGGCTGCAACGGCTGCTGGAAGAGCATGAACTGCATGAGCTTAGCGAGTCACAACTGCAGGATGTGGCAGAGTATGTGGGGGAGGGCCAGATAAGCCCGGAGCCACAGAAGCCGAGAGATATCTGATATTCACAGGGTTTCATAATGATGTAGGTTGGGGTGACGCAGGAACCCCAACGGCTTGTTTGCAAACGGTTAATGTTGACTCGTTCCCACGCAGGAGCGTGGGAACGCATACCAAACGGGACCAGCTCATTGCGGTGGATCCGCTTCGCTTGATCGCACCCTACATAAACCTTGCGTTGATTGGCGTATATTCGCGTTGTTCGCGTTTTCTTTTTAAAGCCTCTCTCCACAGTATAGCCTGGGCCGCAGTATTAACCCTGTGTTAATATATATGCTTGATCATATATACTAAATATCATATATTCTGCCCCATGACACTTGATACCACCCAGTTTTATAGTTCACTCGCCAACGAGGTTCGCCTGCGCTGCCTGCTGCTGATGCAGCTGGAAGGGGAGTTATGCGTATGCGAACTCACCCACGCACTGGACCTGTCTCAGCCGATGATGTCCCGCCATCTGGCGCTGCTGCGCAATGCGGGCATGGTCAGTGACCGCCGGGCCGGACAGTGGATTTATTACCAGATCAATCCGCAATTACAGCAATGGGCCGCTGCCGTGCTTGAGCTTACGGCACAGGCGAATCGTAAACGCGCACCTTTTAAAGATGATCTACAGCGCTTACACAACATGAGTGATCGACCGGATGCAGCCTGCTGTGGCTGATTCATAATTAATTTAAACCGTATTTTCTATACCGGCAGGAGAGAACTATGCCAATTCGCATCGCCATAAACGGTCTGGGTCGCATGGGACGACTGGGTTTTCGTGCAGGCTGGGAAAACCCCGCCTATGAGATTGTGCATGTTAATGAAATCGCCGGTGACAGCCGTGCTATGGCGCATCTGCTGGAATTCGATTCGGTTCACGGTCGCTGGGATAAAACATTCGACACTAAAGACAATGCAATCCTGCTCGATGGTAAAACCATCGGCTATTCCAGTGAAAAAAATCCGGCGGATATCGACTGGGCCGGACTGGGTGTCGAGCTGGTGATTGACTGCACCGGCAAGTTTAAAACCGCCGAAGCACTGCAGTGCTATTTTGCTCGCGGCGTGACAAAAGTACTGGTGTCCGCACCGGTAGCGGAACCGGCGATCAACATTGTGTATGGCATTAACCAGCATGAATACGATGCGCAGCAACACAATATCATTACCGCCGCGTCCTGTACCACCAATTGCCTGGCACCGGTGGTTAAGGTGATGCACGAACACATCGGTATCAAACACGGCTGCATGACCACCATTCACGACATTACCAATACCCAGACCATTGTTGATAAAGGCCATAAAGATTTACGTCGCGCACGGGCCTGTGGTGAATCATTGATTCCCACCACCACTGGTTCGGCCAAGGCGATTACTAAAATATTTCCCGAGCTCGCCGGACGACTCAATGGCCATGCGGTGCGCGTGCCTTTGCTAAACGCATCCCTTACCGATTTTGTATTTGAAGCACAACGTGAAACCAGTGCAGAGGAAATCAATGCACTGTTCAAGCAGGCGGCGCAGGGTGAACTGGCGGGTATTCTGGGTTATGAAGAACGCCCGCTGGTGTCGGTGGATTATGTCAACAATCCCCATTCCAGTATTATTGATGCACTCTCCACCATGGTGATCGACGGCACACAGGTAAAAATTTATGCCTGGTATGACAATGAATGGGGCTATGTAAACCGAATGATGGAACTGGCGGCGTTTATTGGCAAGGACCTGTAGTCTTCAAATGTCACATCTTATGTCCGATGCATTGCGCAATTACCTGGTGGTCACCGGCGGTTACTGGGCGTTTACCCTGACTGACGGTGCGATCCGTATGCTTGTGGTGTTGTATTTCCACAGCCTGGGTTATTCTCCGTTTGAAGTGGCGATGCTGTTCCTGTTTTATGAGTTTTTCGGCATAGTCACCAACCTGGTCGGCGGCTGGCTGGGTTCGCGCATTGGTTTAAACATGACCATGCACCTGGGCATGGGTTTGCAGGTAGTCGCCCTTGCGATGTTAATGGTGCCGGATGCCTGGTTGAGCGTGGCCTATGTAATGCTGGCGCAGGCAATGTCGGGTATTGCCAAGGACCTGAATAAAATGTCCGCCAAGGCCAGTGTCAAGACACTGGTGAGTGATGCTGACAAACAGGGTATATTGTTCAAATGGATTGCGGTACTTACCGGCTCGAAAAATGCACTCAAGGGTGCAGGCTTTTTTCTTGGTGCGCTGTTATTGCAGCTACTTGAATTCCGCGGTGCGCTGGCGGTTTTATCGGTTGGTTTATTGCTGGTGCTGATTGCCTCGGCTCTGCTATTACCCGCAGGCATGGGTAAGACAAAAAACAAACCTAAATTTACTCAGGTGTTTTCCAAATCGCCGGCGATTAACTGGCTGTCGGCGGCGCGCTTTTTTCTCTTCGGTTCACGGGATGTGTGGTTCGTGGTGGCATTGCCGGTGTATCTGTATTCAGTGTTCGAGTGGAGCCATATGCAGGTGGGCGGTTTTCTCGCCATCTGGATTATTGCCTATGGCATGGTGCAGGCGAGTGCGCCGCGGCTGTTACGCAAAAGCCATCACGGCAGCGGGCCCGATGGTGCAACCGCCACCCGCTGGGCCTACCTGCTGGCATTGATTCCCGCTGCCATTGCGGCCGGGCTTTACTTTAGCTTCCAGCCACAAACCGTGCTGATTGCCGGACTGGTTATTTTCGGTGTGGTTTTCGCGATAAACTCGGCGGTGCATTCCTACCTGATCGTTGCCTGGTCTGAACACGACCAGGTGTCGATGAATGTCGGTTTCTATTATATGGCCAATGCCGGTGGGCGGCTGCTGGGTACGGTTCTCTCCGGCTGGGTTTACCAGAATCAGGGCCTGGTTGGCTGTCTGCTCTGGTCCAGTGCCTTTGTGCTGGCCTCGGCGATACTGGCACAGCGTTTGCCCGATCCGCAGTCAACCGCTGTGGATAGCTGACCGGGTGACATTATCAGGCCATAAAGCATGTGTTTTCTGGCCATCACACTGGATGAATTCTTCATCTATCAGGGTTACACTCAAGCTATATTATGCTTTAGATGTCGTTTGCACTGTAACAGCTTGCAAACGGCCTGATGTAATCCGATACGGAGGTAATTATGCAGGATCAGTTTCATAGTTTTAGTGAACTGTTTGCGCAACTGGGTCTTGATACAGACGCAGATGCCATTGAAAACTTTCTCAGTGAACATTCGCCGCTGGATAATAATATCGAATTAGCCGATGCACATTTCTGGAGCAGTTCGCAGGCCCAGTTTATACGCGAAGCCCTGAGCAGTGACAGTGACTGGACAGAAATGGTAGATGCGCTGAACCTGGCGCTGCGCTAATTTTTTATAATGATGCACAATATTGTACTCGCGTATAACTGATCATCCTCTATGCATTCACACCATCATAGTCATTCATCTTCCGCGCAAGCCAGCCATGAGCACAAACCCCAGAACAGTCTCTATATTGCTGCCGCCATTACCCTGAGTTATGCGCTGATTGAAGCCATTGTCGGCTGGTGGTCAAATTCGCTGGCGCTGATCAGTGATGCCGGGCATATGCTCACCGATACCTCGGCCCTGCTGATTGCTGCGCTGGGTGCCTGGTTTGCTACACGTGCAGCGACACAACGTTTCAGTTTCGGTTTTGGTCGAGCCGAATTTTTGACAGCCTTTATTAATGGTCTGCTGATGCTGGCTGTGGTGGCCACGGTGTTGTACCACGCGTTTGATCGCCTTATTAATCCACTTGAGGTAAAAGGCGAGGCGGTGACATTGGTGGCATTTATCGGCCTGTTATTAAATGTCGTGGTGCTGTTTCTGCTCAAACACGATGCTGCAGATCTCAACCGCCGTGCTGCCATTCTGCATGTAATGGCCGACCTGCTGGCGTCGATTGCTGCGCTGTTATCCGGGGTTATTATTGTGTTCACCGGCTGGGTGATGATCGACCCGATACTGTCACTGATTATTATGCTACTGGTGTTATATTCGACTTATCATCTTTTAATGGAAGCAGTACAGGGGCTGATGGCGGCTGTACCACCTGGCTATTCATTGCAAACCATCGGCCAGGCCATGGCAGAGGTTGATGGTGTTAAATCGGTTCACGATCTGCACATCTGGTCGCTCACTTCAAACAGGGTCGCGCTTTCGGCGCATGTGGTAATCGATGATTTAAATAACTGGCAGGCGTTGCGTGAACGCCTGTGCAGTATGCTCAATCATGATTTTGCGATTGAGCATGTTACCTTGCAGCCGGAACCGTCGGCGGTAATGGTTAAGTTTAAATAGTGGCTGCGTGTTTTTTTTCAGGTGGTGACGGACGTCTTTTAAATCTGAATGCGCTTCTGCTGCGGTTTCCTGGCTGTGACAATCTGGATTAATCTGCGTATAGTGTACTCAGTTTAAAACTCCCACAGAAGATTGTTGTCAAAAGCCTGTTAACCACTGAATGCAGCGGCAGATAGAATAAAGCGAGTGTTGTCGACCATGTTTGAAAGTGTTTTTGTACAGATTGGTGTAATTGTCGGTATAGCTGCCATCGGCGGGGTGCTGGCGCAATGGCTGAGGCAGCCACTAATCGTTGCCTTTATTGCAGTGGGTATTCTGCTAGGGCCTTCTGTTAGCGGTGTGGTTGTTCACAGCAGTGAAATCGAACTGTTTGCCAGCCTTGGTATCGCCCTGTTGCTGTTTGTGGTGGGGCTGAAGCTGGATCTGCACATTATTCGCACCGTCGGCCCGGTCGCACTGGCCTCAGGCCTGGGGCAGGTGCTGTTTACTTCGGTGGTTGGCTATTTGCTCGCGCTGCTGCTGGGCATGTCCCATGTTACTGCGATTTATGTGGCGGTGGCACTGACCTTTTCCAGTACCATTATTATTGTCAAATTGCTGTCGGATAAACGCGAAGTCGACTCACTGCATGGCCGCATTGCTGTGGGCTTTCTGATTGTGCAGGACATAGTGGTGGTGCTGGTGATGATTGGCCTGACCGCCTTTGGCCAGGCCAGTGGTGAGGTTAACCTGGGCTGGGAAGCGCTGAAAATTCTGCTCAAGGGCGCCGGAATGTTGCTGACGGTGGCACTGTTAATGCGTTACGTGCTGCCTACGCTGATGCAGCGCCTGGCGTACTCCTCGGAACTGCTTATGCTGTTCGCCATTGCCTGGGCCCTGCTGGGCGCTGCGGCAGGGGATGCCCTCGGTTTCAGTAAGGAAGTGGGGGCGTTTCTCGCCGGTATCTCCATTGCCTCTACCCCCTACCGTGAACAGGTGGCGGCGCGGCTGGTGAGTTTGCGTGATTTTCTTTTGCTGTTCTTCTTTATCGAACTGGGTGCAACCCTGGATATCAGTCTGCTCGGTGGGCAAATCGGTGCAGCGATCGTGTTCTCGATTTTTGTACTGATTGGTAACCCGCTTATTGTCATGGTGATTATGGGTTCCATGGGTTACCGCAAGCGCACCGGTTTTCTGGCCGGCCTTACCGTGGCGCAGATCAGCGAGTTCTCGCTTATTCTCGCAGCACTGGGCCTGAGCCTGGGCCATCTGGACAAGGAAACCGTGGGCCTGATTACCCTGGTCGGTCTGATCACCATCAGTGTCTCTACCTATATGATTCTTTATTCCCACTGGCTGTACGAACGCCTCGCGCCCTGGATGACACTATTTGAACGCAAGGTGCCCTACCGCGAAATTGACAGTCCGTTTGATGGCGCCGGCAATATTGATGTGCTGGTGGTGGGTCTGGGACGTTATGGTGCATCACTGGCGGCGCACCTGCGGGAGCGTGGCAGTCGGTTGCTGGCAGTGGATTTCGATCCCACCAGTGTTCAGCAGCACCTGCGTGAAGGTTATATGGTGCACTACGGCGATGTAGAAGATCCGGAATTTATCGCCACATTGCCGTTGAGTCGAATCCAGTGGGTAGTGAGTACGGTGCGTGATCGCAGTATTAATCGCATGTTACTGCATGGCCTGCGTGAACAGGGTTATAGCGGTAAAGTCGCAATGGCAACTGCAAGTCATCGGGATGCAGCCTGGTTTGAGAAAGAAGGTGTCGACCTGACCCTGATACCTTATGCGGATGCAGCGAAAGAGGCGGCGATCAAGTTGATGCCGAATCCGGTCGAGGATAAACACACGGGAGACAGTGCGTGAAACACTTTAAAAATATCGTTTATGTCACTGAGCCTGCTGCTAATCAGGATGCGGCACTTGCACGTGCAGTGGCGCTGGCACAGAACCACCAGGCCAGACTCACGGTAGTTGAGGTGGTTCCTGAAATTACCTCGGGCATCGGTATGCCTGCAGGTAGCCCCAGCTCTGCTGATCTGGCTGAAAGGATACTACAGCAACGGCAACAATCGCTTGATGCATTGCTTGAGCCGCACCGCAAACAGATACAGATTCACAGCGACATCCTGGTGGGCAAGCTGTTTCTGCAGGTGATTCAGCGGGTATTGAGTGATGAGGTTGACCTGGTGATTAAACCAGCCGAGAACCCGGATTTTATCAATCGTCTGTTCGGTAGTGATGATATGCACCTGTTGCGCAAGTGCCCCTGTCCGGTATGGATAATGAAGCCCAACGAGAAATCAAATTACCAGCGCATTATGGCTGCGATTGATTTTGATATTAACGACGATAATCCAGATGAACAGACTTTCAATCGGCAGATACTTGAGCTTGCCAGCACACTGGCAGTATCGGATTTTGCTGAACTGCATCTGGTGCATGTATGGGACGCACCCCATGCCGGGTTTGTTCGTGTATGGGCCGACGATCCGGCTATGGCCGAGTTAAAAATTATTGAAAGTGAACGCAGGCGACACCAGAATAAAATGGATGAGCTGGTAGATAAACTGAGGGAATGGATCGGTGGCGAGGCCTTCGACTACCTGTCACCACATATACATATGCCGATGGGTAATGCAAAAAAAGAAATACCCGCAATGGCGCTAAATCTGAAAGCCGATATGGTGGTTATGGGAACCGTGGGGCGCGGTGGTATCCCCGGTCTTATTATCGGCAATACAGCAGAGGCAATTCTCGATCAATTACAATGTTCAGTGCTGGCTATAAAACCACCAGGGTTTAAAGCACCCGGCAGGTAGTGAGCAGAGAACTTTTATTCACCTGGTTTTCGCCTGTCATTTCCTGTTTAGCTGGGCATCACCCAGAGTAATATGCAGCCGACTATTACGCAGTAGAAACTCGCCATTGATGGTCAGCCACAAGGGTTCGCCGCCCAGTGGTGAGTCCTTCGGTAATCCTCGTTGTGCATGTAGATGCAGATGAGGTTCCGAGCTGTTGCCCGAGTTACCCATCTCGGCCAGTGGTTCACCGATTGCGACCTGTTCACCGCTGGTAACTAGAATGCTGCCAGCGCGCAGGTGTGCGAGGAAAATATAAAACTCGCCACAGTCGATAGCAATATAATTACCCGCCATGTGTGTACGATCCATCTGGGGCACCGGCATATCCCTGATACCGTCAACTACCCTGGCTATGTTGCCGTTGCAGGGTGCGACAACGCCTGTGCCAAAAGTGGTATATCGGACGGGGTCTGCTGGTTGCCAGCCATCTTTGTGTAAACCCAGCGGCGTAATGCGAAAGATATCCAGCGCCTTGCTCTGGCCGCGCCAGGGTTGATATGCTGGATTGGTTTTATCCAGGGTTTTGAGATGCACATTGATTATTTCCGAGGCACCGCCATGGGCGACAAGGTAATGCCCGGCAGCAAAGGGCGGTGCAATATCCACATGTTGTTCGTCGGGCAGTGTGCGTCCCTGTAATGCGTGGTAGCTAAGGTAAACTCCGAGAATACCCAGCCCGGCTACCAGCAGTGTAATCATTGTATTGGCGCTTGATGTCTGGGCAGAGCGCCGAGCGAAAACTCGATTCTTTATCAGTTGGCTGATAACGATCAGCACAAACAAAAGTGCATAAAGATAAGGCGTCCAGAAGGGCGGCATGGTCCAGAGCGCAGTTAATGCGATAGCCAGCAGGATGCTTGCCACTGAAATTAGCTGCAGCCCTCGGAGCCATCCACCTGCCGGGAACAGAGCCAGCCAGGCCAGCAATAGCAGTGGTAATATAAGTTGAGTGAGTATTACCATCCACGACATAAAGCTGATCTCCTTAGCTGTGTTCGCTTATGTATATAAATTGCCGATTGACGAAAAATGCTGCGTGGCTTTTGCAAATTAATTATGGGGAAATCAATCATGTTGAAATGAGATGTCGCTAATCTCTGCAACAAAAAAAGCAAAATACGCATCCGTATCAAAATGGTTGCCCGCTTCGACCTGTGTCGGCAGGCGATAACCCGCAAATGAACGGAAACGTGAAAGAGTGCCACCGAAAGGTTGCAGGCGATACTGTTTGTCAGCATTGGCATTGCTCCAGCGCTCAAAGCGAACCTCTGTTGGCTGACCATTGGCAGCCACTGTGACATCCACTGACTGGGATAAACCCTGATGGCTTACCGTAAGTCGGGCGCAATCCGGCGTCAGTTGAGTCCAGCTAATGCCCGGGCCCGGCAATACTGCCGCCGGTGTCCAGAACACCGCTTCGGCTACATAGCGGGCAAAAGCCGAACGCCGGTGATCAGCATCGCCCCCCATGCGAGCGACGGGCAATAAACCCATCAGCCAGAAATGTGTCCATTGTTCAGTGTCCGAACCGGATAATCGTAGCAGTCCACGCTGCGCACGCATTTTCCAGACAAAGCCGGTCGGCATTGCCAGGGTCTGCTCTGCAATCATTTGCAGGTAATCCGGTTTATTTTTATTGCCCATGCCGAATTGTCCTGACATGCTAATACTGGCCACGGTATAGAGTGGTGTGCCCGGTTCAATGGTATAAAGAAAATAACGCTGTGCCGGTTCAGGTAACCCGGCAACCATTTGAGGATCGAATCGTGCGGGCTGTTTCGCCTGCATGGCAAGCAGCCGCTGCATGGCCCTGGCATCGGCGCGGTGATCGAGCTGTCGCCAGGTAAACAGCAGCAGTACAATCAGTGTTAGCAATACTAATAAAGATATGAACATCATGGCTCGGCTGCCTGATACTAATTGAATGGAAGGGTTTTATTAAAGCATAGAGATGTGTTGTTTGTAAGTGAAGCAAATAAGACAAAAAATAAGGTTTCAGTAGGGTGGATCAAGCGAAGCGGATCCACCTGATTCCTAATAATTTACCTTCACAAAGTTCTGCTCTGTGCTGTTTCGCCTTTCTGGCGACTTACTTCTTTATGAAAGCCATCCATGGCTTTCACCCTTCGGGCCAGGCAAAGCCTGTTCTAAAACGCTCCAGGCGTTTTAGTGTCTACAGCAAAAAAGAAGTAAGCAAGAAAATGCCGTTCCCGGTCACTTGCCCGCAAAAAGCAGCGAGTTCCCGAAAATGCTATGAGAAGATGTTTTTCTGAGATAAGTTTATTGATTGAATTATCTTCGTTGCCGGGTCGTGCTGGAGTGCCGTCCAGGCACATCAGCACTCAAAATCACGTCCTGTGATTTTGCCCCTGGGTCGAAAGCATTTTCGGCAAGTGACAGGGAAGGTTGTCACAAGCCCATCAACTTGGAAGTGTTTTTACAGTTTGGTGCAGGCTTTTCCCCTTCGCACAAGCTGATGAGCGAGTGATTTTTGTGGAGGCTTTATTCAGGGCGTCCTGCCCTTCACCCTTCGGGACATGCAAGCATGTTTAAAATTGCTCCCGGCAATTTTATCTGCGAGATGTCTGAGCGAATCATGCATTTTATGATTCGTGAGCTATTCGCATCATCCCTGATGCTCACCCTTCGGGCCAGGTAAAGCCTGTTCAAATTTGCTCCCGGCAAATTTATCCGCAGCAGCCACAAAAATCGGGAGTGAAGAAGGCACTTTTATTTTTGCTGTTTAAAATAAAAGCTTGTGTGGGCGCAATCGGAGATTTGCAAGCCAGATTTATAGAGCGTCAGGTTGGTGAATTGGGCGGCACTATTACGGGCGTCCTGCTCTCCAGCCTTCGGCCCAAGCAGAGCTTGTTTAAATTTGATCCAGTCAAATTTATCTCTTGCTTACTTCTTTTTTGCTGTAGACACTAAAACGCCTGGAGCGTTTTAGAACAGGCTTTGCCTGGCCCGAAGGGTGAAAGCCATGGATGGCTTTCATAAAGAAGTGAGTCGCCAGAGAGGCGAAACAGCCCAGACAAGTTTATAGTGCAGCTAAGCTCTGAATTAGAACGGTGGATCCGCTTCGCTTGATCCACCCTACGGCTTACTTAAAGGAAACCCATTTGCATCCGCAACAGTCATCAGTTCAGGAACTCTTCATACCCACCGCGGAAGTCCTGTATGCCATCCGCTGTCATCGACAGGATACGCGTGGCGATAGAGGAGACGAACTCACGGTCGTGTGAGGTGAAGATAATGGTGCCGGGGTAGTTTTCCAGTGCCAGGTTAAGTGACTCGATCGATTCCATATCCAGGTGGTTGGTGGGTTCGTCCATGATCAGTACATTGGGTTTTTTGAGCATAAGCTTGCCAAACAGCATGCGGCCCTGTTCACCACCGGACAGTACCTTCACTGATTTTTCGATTTCATTCTGCGAGAACAGCAGGCGACCGAGGATGCCGCGTATCACCTGTTCGTCATCTTTTTCTCCTTTCCACTGGCTCATCCAGTCAAACAGGGTCATGTCCTGTTCAAAATCCGCAGCGTGATCCTGCGCATAATAGCCAATAGAAATATTTTCAGACCACTTCACGGTGCCGCTATTGATTTCAGTGTCGCCCACCAGTGTTTTCAGGAAGGTGGTTTTACCGATGCCGTTGGGGCCGATCACCGCCAGGCGTTCACCCACTTCCAGCATCAGGCTGAGGTCCTTGATAATTACATTGTCATCGTAGCTTTTATGTAAATTTTCCAGTTCCAGTGCCAGGCGAAACAGTTTCTTTTCCTGGTCAAAGCGGATATAGGGGTTAACCCGGCTGGATGGTTTTATTTCCTCCAGTTCGATTTTATCAATTTGTTTTGCACGTGAGGTGGCCTGTTTTGCTTTTGATGCATTGGCAGAAAAACGGCTGACGAATGATTTCAGTTCGTTGATCTGGTCCTGTTTTTTAGCATTGTCGGCCAGCATACGCTCGCGGATCATGGTGGAGGCGGTCATGTATTCGTCGTAGTTGCCCGGATAAACACGCAGCTCACCGTAATCCAGGTCTGCCATATGGGTACACACCGAATTGAGAAAATGCCGGTCGTGGGAAATAATAATCATCGTGCTCTTGCGATCATTCAGTATATCTTCCAGCCAGCGGATGGTATTGATGTCGAGGTTATTGGTGGGCTCGTCGAGCAATAAAATATCCGGGTCGGAGAACAGCGCCTGTGCCAGCAGTACGCGCAATTTCCAGCCGGGGGCAACCTGGCTCATGGGGCCGTAATGCTGTTCTATGGGAATTTCCAGTCCCAGCAGCAAATCGCTGGCGCGGGATTCTGCAGTGTAGCCGTCCATTTCACCGAATTGTACTTCAAGGTCGGCAACCCGCATGCCATCCTCCTCAGTCATTTCAGCCAGGCTGTAAATACGGTCGCGCTCCTGTTTGATCTGCCACAGTTCCGGCTGACCCATAATCACTGTGTCCACCACCGAGTATTGTTCATAGGCAAACTGGTCCTGTTTTAATTTACCCACGCGGTCGCTTTCATCAATCGAGACATTGCCACTGCTGGGTTCCAGGTCGCCACCAAGGATTTTCATAAAGGTGGATTTGCCGCAGCCATTGGCGCCGATTAAACCGTAGCGTTTGCCCTCGGAAAACTTGACTGAAATATCTTCAAAAAGGGGTTTTTCACCAAACTGCATGGTGATATTTGCGGTTGAAATCACTGTGTATATCCTGTTGTATTCTGGTGGGCTGTTGAGGCCGCTGCGGGATTGTTAGACCCGCATAGTTTGTTAATAAATGTGTGTTGTTTGCGCGCTTACAAGCCTGAGCTGCTTGCCTGCCTGGCAGCTTGTTTAGCTGGCAGTTGATTAGCCTGTTTGTCTTTCTGGCGTTTTTTCAGCTTCAGGGTTTTTCGACGTTTCGCAGTGGTGGTTGCGGCCGAACCGATGTGTTCTTCACCACGGGCTTTAGCCAGTTGCATCTGTTTTTCACGTTCCATAAAACGCTGGCGTTGCTCCTCGCTGGTGCTGTCGTAACAATGGGGGCAACTGACGCCAGGCGTGTACTTCTCGCTTTGCTTGTCCGCCTCGGTAATCGGTAAACGGCAGGCGTGGCATTGATCGTAACTGCCTTTCTGCAGCGCATGGTTAACGCTCACCCGGTTATCGAACACAAAACATTCCCCCTGCCAGAGTGATTCTTCCTCGGGCACAGTTTCCAGGTATTTAAGTATGCCCCCCTGCAGGTGATACACCTCTTCAAAGCCCTGTTGTTTTAAGTACGCGGTGGATTTTTCACAACGGATACCGCCGGTACAGAACATCGCCACTTTTTTATGCTTATCGGGGTCGAGATTCTGTGCAACATATTGCGGGAATTCGCGGAAGGTTTGCGTGGCCGGGTCAATGGCATTTTTAAATGTGCCAATGGCTGCTTCATAGCCATTGCGTGTATCAATCAACGTCACTTCAGGATCGGCGATCAGCGCGTTCCAGTCTTCAGCTTTTACGTAGGTGCCCACCACATGGTTGGGGTCTATGCCTTCAACCCCCATGGTGACAATTTCTTTTTTCAGTTTTACCCGGGTACGGTAAAACGGCATGCTGTCGTCAAAGGAAAATTTACAACGGATATCCGCCAGGCGGGCGTCGGATTTTAACCAGTCGAGCAGGGCATCGATCGATGCCTGTGAGCCGGCGACGGTGCCGTTGATGCCTTCACTGGCGAGTAATAGAGTGCCTTTGACCTTGTGCCTGAGCATCACGTCGAGCAAGGGCTGGCGCAGCGCCTTGTAGTCGTGAAGCGTAACAAAATGATAAAGGGCCGCAATAACGGTGTGTGACATAGTAATAACCTGTGTGCTGCTAGCTGGAACGTAAATCCAGTGCCTGGGTACCCTGATGCTGGTATTCAACATTATCCAGGGGTGCCCGTAAAAGGCTGCGTATTATACACGTTTCGGCCTGTTTCAGGGGTGGATTTGCAGGGCGGTTTATGGCTTTGCGAGGTACGGGTGGGGATGTGGCGAGTCTTGCAGGGCATCCTGTATATTGCTTTTCACAGAAAAAATCGAGCTTCAGGAATATAATTACCGATATATCAACAGGTTATATATTTATTTTGGGCTTTAAGGCCAGCAGGAACCGCTGACAGGCTGATTTCCGGCCAGGGCCTGCTGGAGTCCGGATGGCATGTTTTTTCAGCAGCAAGCGTGCATAATAGTGCGCTTATTCTAAGGAAGCTCTGAATAATTCATCCATGAATTATCAGAGCAAAAACAAATCAAAATGAGATTTCGATTTGTTTTTCATTTTCAATAACTTAACAGTTATTGCCATGTTAGTTTATTCATGGGGCGGCACATCCCTGTGCCGCGGAACCTCTGAGTTTTTCAGAGGTTCCCTAATTCGGCCTTGCCGAATATTATCGAGCCAATTATCAAGCCAGTGGCGGTCAGTTAAATAGCATGAAAAACACCATCAAAGCACAGGTTCATTTCAGTTTTCAGGGTAAAACCTTCAGTCCGGGGTTGCAGATCGATCTTGATGCATTACTCTCCGCCGGGCAGGGTTTTTCCCGCTTGCATGAGCAACTGGCCAGGGCGAATGATATCGATACCTATTCCTATGCCTATGAAGTCATGGAATCATCTGATATCGAGTTTAGTGAAGCCACGGGTTTAGCCAGTGAGTTTATGGGTGAACATGGCCAGTTTGATCTGCTAGGTTTTACCGAAGCCTGGCAGACACAACAGATGCTGCAACAGTTACTGCATCTGGCACAGAAACATATGAAGATTAATAGCCTGGATGAGATCGAAGGTTTAAAAGAAACTTTGTTCGCTACCTACCAGGCAGGTGCTGAAAAAAGCTGACTGCCAGAGTCGAATACTTAAGGTAACTTAATGGGTCAGTGCCATAAAAACACGGGGTAATTGTTCGGGCAGTTTTTCCACATGATCGATAATGGTGTAGTGGCTGCCGAAAATATCTTCCACATACTCATCGGCCCTGGGGTCGAGATTGATACAGTAGCTGTAGATCCCCTGCTGTTTGAGTTCCTGTACGGCGCGATGGGTGTCTTCAATCAGCATGCGTGGATCCTTGCTGTCGATATCCGCCGGTTCGCCGTCAGTCAGCACCAGCATCAGTTTCTTTTCCGCCTGCTGGTTTTCCAGGTAGTGGGCTGCATGACGCATGGCGGCTCCCATGCGAGTAGAAAGCCCGGCCTGCATTGCCGCCAGGCGCGATTTTACCTCTTCCCCGTAGTGCTCAGAATACCCTTTAATATGATGATAGAGCACCTGGTGACGTGTATCCGAATGGAAGCCGGCAATGGCAAACCGGTCGCCTAACTGTTCTACTGTCCAGGCCATAATCGCCAGTGACTCCTGCGACAGTTCGAGTAACGTCTGCTGGCTGGATTGCAGTGTGTTATTCAGCGACTGTGACATATCCACCAGCAGCATCACCGCGATATTGCGGCTATCGGTAATATGACTGTAGTTAATGCGTGGGTCGGGTGCCGAACCATTTTTAAAATCAATCAGTGAGCGAAGTGCAATATCCAGGTCCAGCTCTTCACCTTCCTCCTGAAAGCGGATGCGCTTTCTGTTCTGTGGCTTGAGCATCTCGATCATTTTCTTTAGCTGTTTCGCCAGCTCACTGTGTTTTTCCAGCAGGCGGTCGATATCCCCGGCATCAGCAGCCGGGTGCAGGCGTTCATACACCGTGGTCCAGTCGGGTCGATAGGATTCGCTTAAATAGTCCCACTCGTGATAGTGACGAGGAGGCAGGCCGCCGTCGTTATCATCGATTTTGTCGGCGGCTTCGTATTCGTTTTCATGGACGTCTTCGGCCTCGTCGTTCTCCTCGTGATGGAACCACATACAGCGGTTATCATCCCGGTAGGATATCTCGGTGTGATCGAAATAGACATTCGGTAGTGAATCTGAGTGCCGGCGGGATTTGACGTAATAGAGTGTGCCCAGTTCTCTCATGTCTTCGGTGCTGGACTGTTCGCCTTTTTCCATCAGTATCGTGTTGAAGCGTTGGCGGAATGTTTCGATCAGTTCGTCTTCAGCATCAAACCTGTCATCAATCAGTGCGCGGGAAAGACGCGTCGCACGGTAGCGCAGGCAGGCCTGGTTTTCGCTATCACAGTCTCCCAACGGTGGTACAGGATGCAGTGCGAGAAAGTATTTTTTCAGCCCGGGGTAACGTGCCATCGCCAGGCGTTCTACCCGGCAGTCCTCGAAGGTCGAAATAAACAGCTGCATATGCGGTGCGAAGTTGTCCGCCATTAACCGGCTGGACCAGTGTTTATGCGCCATCATATGCGCCAGCATCGCGCGGTAGCGATCCAGTCCGTCAATGCCGTTTTCACTGTCGTACATATCCGGGACGGCGATATGATTGTCGTCCAGGTAGGGTACCGGTTTACGCAGTTGATCAAAGCTGGTGGAAAAAGTCGCAAACGGCAGTTCACAGTCCCACAGCAATTCTTTTAGCATGTCCAGGTGGCGCTCGGCATCTTTAAACACCACACCATGCCGTTCGCGCTGGATAATCGCCCTGGCATCGGCAGACTTTAGTGAGAAGTATTCGGCGGCCTGTTCGGGTGCGCCTTCATAGGAGAGCACGCCATAGCGTACAAAGTTGGCGACACCTTGCAGGCTGAGCTGGCCGATAAGCTGGGGCATAGCTTCAAGCAGCTGTACCAGGCCGGCACTTTCGTACAGCGAATTGTGTCCATGGATAACGGTTTCTGTTCCCTGGATAAAATCATCAATGATATTGATATAGCATTTAAGTGAGGCCATATCATCGACACGGCGACAGATAGAACGCAGTGACTCCAGAAAAGGGATGACCGATTTTCGGTTGGGGCTGCGACCCAGCTGGTAGACGTAATCAGCAATCAGCTGTAGCGATGCTTCATCAATATGTGACGCGATCTCCGGCATTTCTTCCAGATAGATCAGGCAGGGTTCCACACCCAGGCCGATTTTCCCCAGGAAATCAGCCTTTTCAATATAGGTGCTAATCCCCTCGGCAGTTAACAGTCGGTCAGCTTCACTGACGCATTGCGGAAAAACCTGCTGCGCCTGTTCCCAGCTTGAGGTGAACTGTGCCTGGTAAGTGGTGAGTTTCTCTGTGTTCATAAAGAGAACCCGGGGCTATTAACCGAACACCATTTCCACGGTGTTCATTAATGTCGTGTGCATGTCTTCGTCATCAGTGATGGGGGTGACCAGTGCCATTTCGCAGGCCTCCAGCGGTGATACCCCTTCGGCAATAAGCCCTGCCGCATAAACCATCAGGCGAGTAGAAATGCCTTCATCCAGGCCATGGCCCTTGAGCTTGCGCGCCGCTTCACCAATCTGTACCAGTTTGCCTGCTATCTCGCTGTCCACATCCGCTTCGTTCTGCAGAATGCGGCTTTCCAGTTCAGCTTCGGCATAGTCAAAGTTCATCGCCGTAAAGCGTTGCTTGGTAGACTGCTTCAGGTCCTTCATTAACGACTGGTAACCGGGGTTGTAGGAAATCACCAGCTGGAAGTCGGGATGCGCCTTGATCAGCTCGCCTTTTTTGTCCAGCGAAAGCTCTCGACGGTGGTCGGTGAGTGCGTGAATAACCACCATCGTATCCTGGCGGGCTTCAACGATTTCATCCAGGTAACAGATAGCGCCGTGACGTGCAGCCAGTGTCAGTGGACCATCGACCCAGCGAGTCCCATTGGCATCCAGCAGGTAACGTCCCACCAGGTCAGACGCGGTAATGTCTTCATTACAGGAGACGGTGATAATCGGTTTGCCCAGCTTCCATGCCATGTGTTCAACAAAGCGCGACTTGCCGCAGCCCGTTGGCCCCTTCACCATAACCGGCAGGCGGCGCTTGTAAGCTGCTTGATAGAGGGCGACTTCATTGCCCTGTGCGTTGTAGTAGGGTTCTACTTCAATCTTGTATCGTGAAATATCCATGGCAGTTCTCACGCATATTATCTTTAAGTGTCAGTAAGGTCTGTTTAGCAATAGCATCGACCATGACAGTTGCAGCTATTGCTAAACAGACCCAGAGTGGTTGATTGAAAAAAACCTCTGTCCAGGTGTTTAATTCTGGAGCAGAGGTTTTATTCACCAGACATGCTAGTCATCTGTTGCCCTGCCAGCCGGCAGGGCACAACAGTTACTTATGCACGCCCAGTTTTTCACGCCAGCCTGGATACAGCTTGTCGGCATCCTGAGGGAAGGATTCAAACGCACGTCCGAATTCCTTGTTCTCTTTGGCCCACTCAATCGGATCGGCACCGGCTTTCCAGCACTCGTATGCCTGGCGCAGGGATGTTGCACCCGCCGCTGGCGAATCAATGTGACCGTAAGAACCGCCACCTGACGTATTGATCAGGTTACCGTGGCCCAGGTTCTCGAAGAAGCCGGGCAGGCGCAGTGCGTTCATGCCACCAGAAATAATAGGTGTGGTTGGCTTCATGCCGTTCCACTTCTGGTAGTACACAGGACCCTGGCACTCGTCACGTTCGATCATGTATGCGATGTTCTTGTCAGACGCATCACCTTCCATCTTGCCGTAGCCCATTGTGCCCACGTGGATACCGGAAGCACCCTGTAAACGAGACATCTTGGCCAGGACAAACGCAGTGTAACCACGTTTTGCAGAAGGCGATGTGATTGCACCGTGTCCCGCGCGGTGATAGTGCAGGTACTGTGAAGGGTAGTTACGACGTGCAGTGGTTACCATACCAGGGCCACCCACATAACCGTCTACCAGGAAGGCAACATGGGTTGCATCCGCGCCGAAGGTTTCCAGGATGTAGTCTGCACGGTAGAGCATTTCGTAATGGTCATCTGCAGTGATATTGGCAGAGAACAGCTTGGCTTCGCCCGTTTCGTCCTGGGCGCGCTTCATCGCATCTGCAACCAGCGGAATCACTTTCTTCATTGGGCAGAATGTCTGGTTACCCTGGGGCTCGTCATTCTTGATGAAGTCGCCACCCAGCCAGAAGTCGTAAGCCGCCTTGGCAAATGGCTCGGGGCGCAGACCCAGTTTTGGCTTGATGATGGTACCCGCGATATAACCACCGTTTACAACGGGACGACCCAGGATACGCCACATGTCAGAGATATCAGTCGCAGGACCGTCGAACAGGTGCAGTTTGGTTTCTGGTACCCAGAAGTCGATCATTTTAGCGTGCTTAACGTCGCCCATGCCCTGGTTGTTACCAATGCTCAGGGTGAGGAAAGAAACCAGCATGGTTTTACCATCACGGCCATTGCGATCAAACAGATCGAACGGGTAGGCAATTTTCATCAGATGATTGGCTTCATCGATTTCATAAACCAGCGCATCAACGCCCTTGGTGAAATCATCTGTAGTAGATACTTCAACGTTAGTGCCGGTAGACGATTCAGCTGCAAAGTGAGCCGCAGTTTCCAGGTAACCATGGCCTGTGGCCGGTTCCATTTCATAAGCAACCAGAATGTGGTTCTGGCCAGCAATCAGGTCGTCTTCTTTCAAAGACAGATCTGCATAGCGATTAGACTGATCCATTGATATCAACCCTTTAATAATTCACCGCCTGCTGGCGGCTATGACTAAATAGTCACCTCGTAAACCCGGCGTGGAGTGTTCGGGGGTGACCTCGTAAAGTGTGGGGGATTATAGAAAGGGGTTAGGATAAATAAAAATCGATTATTCTTATATATTACATAGATAAAATACTATGCGTATGGGTGTTTTTAGCAATTATAGCGAACTTATGTGATATTGATTATGTTTTGCATAGATAAATACATATTCATTAAGCGAAAATAGTAATAAATCGGCCATGCAATGCATGATTTTTATGTGAGGAATAGATTTTCATCTATGTTTTAAGGGTGTTTACTGCCGAAAAGTGGTGTGGCTTCAGACCAGCGGTGTTAATTGCCGGCTTTGCAGGGCAGTTTAGAGAATTTTTTCCAGGTCGAAGCGGTTGAATGCTCGCTCCGAGAGACTTTCGCCCTCGACTTTCAGCAGTTCAATCAATTTGCTGGCGGCGAGGGACAGTACCTTGCCCTTGGGGTAGGCGAGATGCCAGTGGCGGTGAATGGGAAATCCCTTTACATTGAGAATCGCGAGTGAGCCAACATTAATCTCATTCATCAGTGTAGGCACCGAAGCCACGGTGATCCCCAGGTTTTGCAACAAGCCCAGGCGGATCGCCTCATTACCACCGAGTACCATTTTCACTTTCGGCTCGAAGGCAAACTCGGCGAAGACTTTCTTGATATGGGCCCTGATACCCGAGCCAGATTCACGCATCAGAAAGGGTTCATTGGCCAGGTCCTGAATATCCAGCCGCTTGCCCACCAGCGGGTGGGCGGCATTGGCAACAAACGCCAGCGGGTTAACCGCCAGTGGGGTGGAGTAGACGTTGAGGTCCTCCGGTGGAATACCCAGCAGGTAGAAGTCATCCTTGTTCTGGTGGATACGGCTGATGAGCTGTTCCTTATTACCCACTCTCATGGCGATCTTGATATCCGGGTACTGCTGGGTAAATTCGTGGATCACCTTGGGTACGAAGTACTGTGCAGTAGAGATAACCGCCAGCTTCACTGAGCCGCCGGCAAATCCCTTCATATGATTGATTTTCTGTTCGGCCACCGACAGGCTTGAAAGCACCAGTTCAACGGCTTCCAGCAGTGCTTTGCCGGCTTCTGTCAGGTAGGCCTTGCGGCCGATATTCTCGAACAGCTTGATTTCCAGTACTTCTGCCAGCTTCTTTACCTGCATAGAGACGGTTGGCTGGGTGAGATGTAATTCCTCGGCCGCTTTGGAGAAGCTCTGGTGCCGGGCGATGGCTTCAAATACCTGTAGCTGGCGCAGGGTCGCACTTCGGGCGAGCTGTGAGATCTTGTCAGGCAAACGTTATCCTCAATCGATGAGTGAATAATCATTTTAGCAGGATTCACCCCTCTCCAGAACTTTTTAACAGCTTTGTGATATGCCACTGCTGTCCCGCTTAAAGAGTTATCGAGTCGGAAGTGATTCCCGGGGATTGATAATGCCTTTCCCTTTGGCCAGTTGTTGCTGTGGGCAGCCAGGGTTTCATACTGGATAGAAACCCGGTTCGACTGATGTCGTATTGATAATTTTCAATGCGATCTGCACAGGCCTGTTTCAGCATAAAAATCACATGATCGGCCAGTCGGTCGATGTCAGTCAGGAGTCTATGTATGACAGACCAGGATTCGCAGGGCAACCCTGAAACACAATTGCCACAACAGGTCAGTTGCCAGCTTTGCCGCAAGCAGCTGCCCGCGGATGAGGCGGTGGTGGAAGAAGCGAAGGATTATGTTCACTGGTTCTGTGGCCAGGACTGTTACCAGCGCTGGCAACATGAGCACGACCAGGGGCAGGAATCATCCATTGAAGAAGATTAAATGAAAGGAGACAGACCATGTCAAAAATTGCCATGCTGGTAGGTGATGGTTACGAAGACTCAGAATTCCAGCAACCCTACGAGCGCTTTCGCGAGGCGGGACATGAAGTGGTCGTGCTGGGCGTGGAAGCCGGACGTGTGGTTAAAGGCAAGCGGGGTAAAAGTGAAATTGAAATACAGCACACAGCGGCCGATATGCCTCCGGAAAATTTTGATGCAGTGGTGATTCCGGGCGGTTATGGCCCGGACAAGTTGCGCATGGATCCCTCCATGGTCGATTTTGTGCGCCGTTACGATGCCACCGGTAAACCCCTGGCGGCCATCTGCCACGGCCCGCAATTGCTTATCGAGGCCGGTGTAGTGGCCGGGCGCACCCTCACATCATGGCCATCGGTGCGCACCGACCTGGTCAATGCCGGGGCGCAATGGCTGGACCGGCCACTGGTGGAAGATGGCAAGCTGATGACTTCACGTAAACCGGATGACCTGGATGTTTTCAGCCAGGCGGTGCTGGAATGGCTTGAAGAGCCTGCGGAGGCTTGAAAGAAAATACGAATCAAGCTCAGTGTTTTCGTAGGCTGGGATTATTTCGTCGCCCCAGCCTGCGGGGCTTTAATCAGTCGTGTCAGGCTTTGTTGATTAACTTTACGATTCTACGGTGGAGTAGGGCCAGTTCGAGCTGGCTTGATTGCCTCAATGGTCGCTGAAACAACATAATCTTCTATCTTGCTTGTGGGTACCCAATTTTGTATAAATTGTTTGCTTTCATCCTTCGGCTTTATTTCTATAGCTTCAAATCCAGCATCTTTAAGCATTGCCTCAATCTCTGTAATTGACGATGCGCCCGACATACAACCTGTGAACAACGCCATATCCCTTTTTAGTTCATCTGGTAACTCGGCAGTGGCGACAACATCAGAAATTGCCAACCGACCACCTGGCTTTAACGCACGATATGACTCCTGGAAGACCCTGGACTTTTCGGGGGAGAGATTGATGACACAATTGGAGATAATGACATCGATCTGGGAGTTAGCGACGGGCAGGTTTTCGATTTCACCCAAACGGAATTCCACGTTGGTGTAACCGACTTTTTCGGTATTGGCTCGTGCCTTACTCACCATTTCTGGAGTCATATCAACGCCTATCACCGTACCAGACTCACCAACTTCCTGAACGGCAAGAAAAGCATCAAATCCGCCACCACTCCCTAAATCAAGGACGGTTTCACCTGGTTGCAACGAGGCTATTGCCCTGGGATTACCACAACCCAGGCCCATATTTGCACCTTCAGGCACCTGGTTTATATCTGAATTTGAATAACCAAGTTCCTTTGATGTTACTTTTGCATCTGAGCCTGATTCATTACAGCATGAGGTTGTTGAGCACCCATAACCAGAGCTTCCTGATTCTGCTATTTTGCTATATCGTTCACGCACTGTCTTACGGATGCTGTCGCTTACAAGTTGAGTCATAATCGTTTCCCTATAGTGTGGTTAAAAAGTAATCTCACCACTAATAGACGGAGGCAGGAACAAAAGGACGCAAATCAATTAACAAAATTTGCAGTCTTTTGCCTTTTTCTCATATGAAACAACTTGATTCTTTTGGTTGATCTCAAACTGGCAGCAGTCATTTAGCATGGTCTTCAACAGTGCCCGCCCCCTCTGAACCCTTGATTTCGCACCAGACAATGAAATACCTTCCCGTTCAGCCACCTCTTTTTGAGTTCTATTTTCTATTTCAGATAGCTGAACAGCATTGCGGTACTTCTCTGGTAATTCTCTGATCATAGGCTCAAGACATGCTGACAGCTCTGTTCTGATGTTTCGCTCTTCTTCTGGCTGAGGCTGTACCAGCCATTCAGGAAGTTCTTCTGTTATTTTCCTGGAACGGTAGTAATCGGTTATAGCATTTCGTGTTATCTGATATAGCCAGCTTTCGAGCTTCGCGTCGTTCTTTAGCGTATCGATTCGTAAATGGATTTTCGTAAAAACATCCTGCAAAAGGTCATCCACCATATCTTCGGCAACCTTGCTCCTAATGAAAGCTGCCAGGCTTGATTGGTAGGCATGCCAGATGTCCTCAGTTGCTTTCACAATGCTTCCTTATTAGGCAAATATTAGCTGACAGAAATGGTTCTTGTTGTCTGGATTAAATATACAATATACTGGTTTATATTCAAGAAATCAGTAACGGCAAGCCCGTATGGTTTGTTAGTAAATTTGTAAAAGCGTAATATGTTCCAGTTATTGAGGATTGGTGAATAACTGGGGCTCTGGGTCGACCATATAAATAATCCCTGCCGCACTTTTACCTTGATCGGATAGATGCAATCAGGGATTCTGGTTAGAGAACGATACTGTTTTTAGTATGACTGGATTATCCGGCAGCAGGCATAGTTTCATAATCAGGGGGAGGTGTGGGCGCCAAAGGTGTTGGCGGATCCAGATGGGGTAAGCCATAGGCAGAGCGCGCCCGGTTACACAGTCCAAGCTGATCCTCTACCGAGTCTGCATCGGGGAAATCGCGACACACCGAAGAGCGCTGTGCATAAATACCACAGCTGACATTAACGCCTATTTCACCCTGCAGTGCAACACATCGGGGTTGCGAGCAATTGGTGCCTTTCATGGCGACTTTATATGGGCTTACAGCTTCAGTCAGTTCAACGGGTACATTACCATCCAGTGTGGGCTCGGTTTCGGCCCAGTAAAAACTGACCCGATAAAAGGCACAGCAGGCGCCGCAGGAAACACAGGAGTTAAACGCAACCACAGACATGAAAATGCCTCAATACGCACGAAATTGGACTGGCGGGATTATGCTGTTTTTTGGGCTTTTGGCAAGAGAATTCAGCGGGATAGGGCTGTTATTTACGGACGTGGTGATGCCTGGCAGCACGAGTGGGTATACGCTGGCGGGACTGGCTGTCGAGATCCAGCCTGAGCTTTTATGAATATTAACTAAAACGGTGTTCCGTCCCAGTTTTTCCCGGGTTCGGGTTTTTCGGGTTTTTTCGACCCGGATTTTTAAATATATCGTTTGAAGTATCATTATGTGCGGCATATAATCATGGTGTATCTGGGTGCTACGACTAGCCGTCACAGCAACTTGAGACACAAACAAGTCCGTAACTGGGCGTCATACAATTAGAAATAGCTAAAAGACCTAAATGGTCAGGGGAACTCCAATGGCTAAACTTATTCTGAAAAATGCACCTAGCCGTGCTACCGCTCCACCTCCACCTGATGTACAAGCACCGCCACCGCCACCTAAAGCCAGTACTTCTGCTCCGCCACCACCAGCAGGTTCCACAGAGCCAGTGCCTGCTCTAGTGAAGTTGAAACAAAATGCCGATGCGCTAAATGCTGTTACAGATGCTGCTAGTGCTTCGGTAAAGTACATAGAGGAATTTTTATCTCAAGAATGTAGTATCGGCTTTCATTCATATGTACTCGTAAGGGGGCCTGATGAAGTGTCTCCGGAAAGCATCTATCTTGAATATAGACGTATAGGTACTAAATATCGTATTGCAGTCGTAGTGGTTAGCGAACAGGAGCCTGACCAAGAATATGCCAGAGCTTGGTCTGATTGCTCTCGTAACCTTAAAATTGAATCTATTGAAAAACTACCAGATTTGATCGATAAAATAATAAAACAAGTAGAGTTAGAAGTTGCCTCTGCGAATGAGGCCATGCAGACTGTTAACAATGTCCTTAGTTCCTTAACAGGCAAAGGGGCTTAATGTCATGTATATCAAAAAAAATGACACTACTCTCTGTTGGGTTCGTAAAGGTTTTTGCGTAACCGCCTGTTTGGCTATCCTTGGATTAATTTACATTGCGTCAACAGGCACAGATATTCCGCTTGGATTGACTGCTATGGTTGGGGTTTTTGTTTTGAATATCTCTGGATATGCATTTCATGGCCGATCAACTACTGAATTAATTCTGGAGTTTTTGAAAAATCGTCAGAGGTAAGAATTTGGGGGCAGTATACTTAATTTGAATTCGCCATAAATGAGTATGCTGTCCCCAGAATTGGGGGAGTATTTTGGAGCCCATTACTCAAGTGTGAGCAAAATTATCAAGCAGGCTGGGAATTCACATTTCAAGACCTGACCCCCATATGTGCACATTAGGTGTAATATTATATGGAAATATCAATTCATCCCTACATATCTGTTATTGGCATCCTCATTTCTATAACAGCATTAATATTGGCTTATTTAAGATTTAGTAATGACAATCCCAATCTTGAATTTTCGTGCGAAGTTCATGAGCAATCAGTCAGAATCACAATATTTAACACAGGAAGACGTCCCATATTCATAAAAGCTATCGGGGTATATGAATGGACTGACGGAACACATCACTTTCGTGAGAACGAACGTGTTGACACGCTTCTCAATGAGGCAGAGCATTTAACCGTGAATGAGCCATATAATCTTACAGATCTATGGAAAATCAAGAAATTCGTAGCCCTCGATTATAACAATAAAATATGGTCATCTACTAAAAAACAATTAAAACAACTATATGAAATTGCGCATACAGTTCGAGATGGTTATATATTAGCCGAATACAATCCAAAAAAGATTTCGAAGGATAAAAAAAGACGAAAGAATAAAATAGAAAAATCAATTAAAGAATACAAAAAATTTACAAAGAAAAATAAACTCAACCCTAGAATTTAATACAATTGATTCACCATAAATTAGTATACTGTCCCCGAAATTGAGAAGAATCTGTTGCAGCGTGTAAATCCATTGTGGATGCTGATTTGGTCGGTAGGTATATCAGTGGCATGAATTCGGCAGATTTATATGATAGTTATAAGGCATATGGTAATGATCCATATATAGTCCCTGAGATAAATAAAGATGGTTTTTCAGTTTGTATTTATGCTAAGTTGCGGAGTGAATATCTATGTAATAACTTATCTAAATTTGTATAAATTGTAACTTGATTAATTATTCTTCTAGTATTTACTAATATGTTTTGATTGTTAAATAAAAAATGAGTGTAAGTATTAATGTCAGACCAATTTAACGATGCTTTTCTGAGGCAAAGAAGGAATCTTGTTTTAACCTCTAGTGTTTTACTTGTGTATATAGGAGCGGAAGTAAAATTAAGAACATTTAATGGCGTTGTAGTCTCAGGGGAGGTTAACAATGAATCGTTTTTAGTTTCATTTATGTTGGTTCTTATTGGGTATTTCCTGATACGTTTTTTTCAATGTATGAATTCAGAGAACACTAAGTTCAGACATAAGTGGCATGAGTCTGTAAAAGGTAAAGGAACAATGCTAGTTCAATTTGAGTTAATGGATCAATTGAGTGAAGAGAATAAGGCTAGAATTGCTATTAAAAAAGTTGAAGCTATAGGGCGTGATATTTTTGTTCATATAGTGGATAAAGGGATTATGTCGTCCGCTATTAAAAAGAGCAGTGATAAAAAATTTGTATCTTGTGATGCTTATAGAGACGATAGCGGTGGTGATGGTGATATTGATGTAGTTCATATAGATAAAGCGAAAGCGATCAGGTTTTGGGTAACAAGCTGGTTTTCGATTTCGTGGCGTACATCGCTGCTAACTGAGTATTATCTTCCGGTAGTTTATTCTGTTTGTGTTGTTTGGTGGTATGTCACTTTAAATATATAAGGGCTATAGGTGGATATATGTGTTCAAATATGCATATTTAGAATTTGGTATATCGCTTTAATTTATTGGAAATAAACAGGGTCAGAGTGGAGTTTTTTCTAATATTAGAGCAAACTGGTATCTGACCCGGGTTTTGAGGCTCCAGCCTGGGCTGGAAGTCCAGAGAGAATTGATAAATGTGTATACTGTCCTCGGAATTCCGGGTTTTTTCGGTTTTATGCTGGTTTTACACTCAATATTTGTCCCATAGATCATACTGAGTAATATCTATGATGGCTTCGGTGCTCTTGTTCTTGCTTGGAATATTGATTTTTTTTAATCTTGTTTCAGCTCGCTCAAAACCTTCTACGAATATAGCGAGCATTTCAGAGGTCTCTTTTGGGTTAAAAGTAGGGATGTCCGCTGCATTGGTAACCCTAAGTTGTCGCCCCTCTTTAGGTTTGACCGCACTGAAGTCAATAATTTCAAATCTTGCCTCTTCCAATTCTGGGTCCTGACGCAAAACTTCCTTAGCTAATGTAATAAATAATGATAACTGCCTGTCGTTGAGAGGGTTGTGCTTCCAAAAAATAAACCACGGAAGAAAAATTCGTCCGCCTATGCCGTATAAAAAGACAGATTTAAATGGAATTCTTAAATTCCTTCCAATTGGGTAAAAGCTGGGGGCAACATCACTCACGAAGTCGGGTTGTATACCACTAAAATACTCGTGCAATAGTGGAATAATCTCTAGTAGTATTTTTTGTACTCTATTGCGCTTTTCTTTTTCTTTTATTCCCTTGATTATTTGATCTTCAGGTATATTGAAGAGAAGGATATCTCTGGCTATATCATTCAGAGCATTGTAATTAAAGGTAGGTGGATTCATTGCCATTTTGACAAATTCATCCTCTATCTTTTTTGGAGAGTCGTACCAATGTCTCGCCAAATGTTGTACTGAAGGAATTCTTAGTTTAGCCATGGGATTAACCTATTAAAGTATAAATAGTCTCTTATTTGATGCGTAGAAGTTTAAAATGTCCTGATTGCTAATTTGCATCCCTGGGTTTACTTTTCCTATATGGTGCCATACTTCATGCCATGGGCCACCTGTTATATGTGATTGCTCTACTAGCTGATTGACACTCAATCTAGAATAGAAAGAAACGATACCTTCTAATAATTTCTCCTCGGTTTTATCTATATCAATTCTAGCAATAACATTGTTGCCTGTTTTATGGTCTAACTTAGTAGCTCTTGTGGTTATTTTTTTTTCACCAAATCTATTAAAAACTCTATACAAATAAGGTAAAACTGGTCCAAATTCCCAAGCCTCAAAATTTTGTTTTATAAGAGGCTTGTTTGTGGATACTAAGAACCAAACATGACAAAAATATGTGATCTTCTGTAGTCCTAAATTTGTAACAGGTATACCATTTTCATCTGCGTAGTCCAAAATAAAATTGGCAACTTCGCGGCCATCACGCATAAAATATCTCTCAATTATACTGAAATTTCAAAGCTATCCTTTAGTTTGCTTAAAGCTGACTTATAACTAATCTGATTCTCGTGCTGAAGTCTACCAACTACAATTCCCGGATGGATGTTGATCTTCTTTGAGAAATCAAGAATTTCCTCACGGCTCCTGAGAGTTACAAGATCAAACTTATATTTTTCAGGTATAAGAATGTTTCCTGCCCATGTGTTTGCTTCCTGCTCTTGTTGGTTTTGAGATTTAAACTCAGTATTATCTAGGAAAATATCGCTTTTTTCATCTGAGTGAAGCAGTATGTGAGCTGCCTCATGGAAGAAAGTAAACCAAAATTTGTCATTAGTCTTTCCATACAGGGATAGCTGAATAATGGGGCTATGCCCATTTAGCCACCGAGCAACCCCGCTAACATGTGATTTAGTAATTGGTTTTACAAGTAGAAGTTTAACTCCGGCTTCTAAACAAAGTTCAAATAAAGTTGGGTAAAAATCAGTAGGAGGTAGAACGGTTAACTCCCGTATTTTCTTAACTGAGCTTTCAAATTTTGACCTGTTGTATTTTGGCGCGTTTGTTTTCTCCGCTTCTATTTCACCTAGTCTTAACCAAGCTGATATAGCACCATTATCTGCCTGTTCTTCCCTTGTTTTCCTAAAGGATGCAGACATGGTGCCGTAATAATTCCTCCACTCATCTGGTGATGCTACGCCAAAAAAGCTTAATAATTGCTCTACAAGCTTTGGTTTGTTGGCTTCAATATTTCTAATGTTTTCTATAGCACCAATTTTCTTAATTTCATTCACTGGCACATCGCTAAGCCAATTGGTCCAGTTTTTATAGTTTTTCTCTGCTTCCAGTCTTGCGACGTGCTGTCGGTACTTTGATTCACGATTCATCCAGAATGAAACAGTTGAGCCAAGAACTCTTTCTAGTTTTTGTGCGGTTTCGTATGTAAGGCTAACTTTACCTTTGATAAGTTGATTTAGATGCTTTGTGCTAAAACCGAGTCTATTTGCAAGTTCGACCTGATTCCAGTCGCGCTCCTCCATTAAATCAAGAATTGTATCGCCAGGCGTTGATACCCAATCGGGGGCAAAATTTTCCACTTGACTAGTCATGAGGATCTCCAATAAACACTATAAATATACTTTCTACGTTTGACCAATCTATACCACCATCATTTTTTGTTGGTGGAGGTTCTTCCAATGGCTCAAATAACAATCTATTCCCACCATGTAAATCTAGTGAAAAGAGACCAGATTTATCCCCTGTATATGGATGGGGTCTTCCCGCTATTAATTCAGAAACATTTGATGCAGCTTCGATATCTGCTAGCCTTGTACGCAGCTTTTTGCTGCTTTTTGGCCCAAGTCTTTTATCCGCTTCGTTACTACTCAGGCAGAGTTTCTTAAGCTTTGTTGTTTTGTAATCGATGTCCAAATCATCGTTTCCAAATATTTACCATATAGGTAAATAATTATGTCACTTGTTGTTGGTTGTTGCAAGTAGAAAAGGATCTTTACGGTTCAACTATTACTAATACATGCTCATCTGTAAACCTCCCTGTTTTAGTGACACCCTAAATTAGAGTTTTCGCTTTGTTTATGAATGGCCAGATACTCCCATGGTGTCAGATCATTGAGCGAATCATGGGGGCGTTCTTCGTTGTATTCTCTGATCCAGTTTTCGGTCAGTTCTCTGACTTCATTTAAGGTTTTAAAAACATACATATTCAAGATTT
>Ga0209692_10000516_pt1 | contig 86080 bp, 72 predicted proteins | sample tdDd472_FD_187129 | JGI IMG/M metagenome (GOLD analysis project Ga0209692, IMG submission 187129) | Marine sediment microbial communities from the Atlantic coast under amendment with organic carbon and nitrate - tdDd47.2 (SPAdes)... | ecosystem: Environmental > Aquatic > Marine > Coastal >...
GCTCGCGCTGGCCGACAAGGCCGCCCACCGGGGCTGGGTGTGTCCGCAGATGGTCGAGTCGCAAACGCTCACCATCCACGGCGGCCGGCACCCGGTGCTCGACGAGCTGCTCGGGGCCGACTTCGTGCCCAACGACACCGAGCTCGGCGCAGCCGCGGCCGTGGACGGCTCCGACCGCCCGGCCCTCGCCCTGCTCACCGGCCCCAACATGGCCGGCAAAAGCACGTTCATCCGGCAGGTCGCGCTGCTGACCCTGCTCGCCCACACCGGCAGCTTCATCCCCGCCGACCGGGCCACAGTCGGGCTCTGCGACCGCGTCTTCACCCGCGTCGGCGCCGACGACGCCCTGCACCGGGGGCAGTCAACCTTCATGGTCGAGATGTCGGAGACGGCCAACATCCTCAACCACGCGACCGAGCGGTCGCTGGTCATCCTCGACGAGATCGGCCGCGGTACCAGCACGCTCGACGGGCTGAGCCTTGCGTGGGCGATCTGCGAGTGGCTCGCGTCCGAGCGCGGCCCGCGCACGCTCTTTGCCACCCACTACCACGAGCTGACCGATCTGGCCGAGCAACTGCCCGAGCGCGTGGCTAACCTGCAGGTCAGCGTCCGCGAGTGGACGACCGCCGACGGGCACGACGAGATCGTCTTTCTGCACCGCATCGAGCCCGGCCGGGCCGACCAGTCGTACGGGCTGCACGTGGCCAAGCTCGCCGGCGTGCCGAGCGGGGTGGTGGCGCGCGCGCAGGATGTGCTCAGCTCACTGAGCGTGGAACGCGCCGGCGAGCGGGCGACCATCCAGACCCCCGCGCAGCCCGCCGAGCCCGAACGCGGGCAGCTCTCGCTCTTTACCGAGTATGTGGATCACCCCGCGATCGCGCAGCTGCGCGAGCTCAAGCTCGACGGCATGACCCCGCTGCAGGCGTTCGATGCGCTGCGGGCGCTGCGAGACCTCACCCGCGGCGAGGCCTGACTCCACGTCGGCGGTCGGGCAAACATACTTGCATCTGTCCGACCCCAACATTATCCTCGCGTGATCGCACCCAACCGTGCGGGTCGGGGTGCTCGGGGGAAACCGGACATGAGCAAGATCTGTGGCATCTGCACCGAGGACTGCAGCGACCGGCCGCGCGTGAAGGACCGGAAGGGGCGGTATTTCTGCAAGGCGTGTGTCGATGCACGCACCAACCCGCGCACCGCGGAACAGACCGTTCCGAACGCGGGTGACGAGCCCTTCAAACTGGACGATGGTGATGCCTTCGAGATCGCTGAGGACGAACCCGGGGCGAGACCACTCCCGATCGACCTGCTCGATCAGGCCGAGCCGGTCCGGGGCTGTCCGATCTGCCTCAAGTCGATGCCCAAGGGCGCGAAGATCTGCGTTTCCTGCGGCTACGACGCGGTGAAGGGCATCCAGAGTTCGACACTCGTCGAGAAGGCTGCGAGCAAGAAGAAGCGCGGCAAACGGGGTTACCTCTGCGCCAAATGCGGCTACGACCTTGAGGGCGTGCCGGAACCGGTTTGTCCCGAATGCGGCACGCGGGTCAACCTCTCCCGCCGAGACCGCCTCCGTCGCGAAGCCGCTGCGGAGGTCTATTTCAATGAATGGAAGAAGCCGATCATCTGGCTCGCGGTCGGCGTGCTCGGCATGTCGATCGTGTATCTGGCTAGCGGCGTGCCGTCGGCCATCCTGATCTATGCGGCTCTGCTCTCCGTACAGATCGTCATCGGCTACATCGTGCTCTGGATGTGTTCGAGCTTTCTCGGGGACATCGGCACGCCCCTCCTCAACCTCACGAGGCTGGCGGGCATCTACGCGATGGTCGATCTCGTCGGCTTCTTCCTCGGGTTCATCCCCGTGCTCCTGATCCCGTTCGTCATCAAGCTCGGTGTCTACGTCGGGCTGTTCTGCAGCGCGTTCGACACCGACTGGCAGGACGCGATCATCGTGATCTTCCTCACCGGGCTCGCCAAGTTCGCCATCGTGCTGCTGGTCGTGTTCTACATGCCCGACCTGCTGGCCAATCTCTGAGCACGCGGCTCGTCACGACGACATCGCCGCCATCACGCTCCCGGCCTCACCCCACGCGGTCCGCGCGGCGTGCTCTCGCTGCACACCGGCGACAAACTCCGCCAGTGGCATGGCACCGAGGTCCTTCTGCACGCCCCGCGCGCGCACCGAGACGTTGCCCGCCTCGGCGTCGCGCGGCCCGACGACCGCCATGTAGGGGATCTTCTCCTCGGCCGCACGCTTGATCTTGGCCTGCACCCGCTCGTTGCCGTCGTCGAGCGTGGCGCGGACACCGGCGTCGCGCAGGGCCCGGAGAGCCTCGGCGGCGTAGTCGTTGGTCTTCTCGCTGATCGGCAGCACGCGGACCTGCTCGGGGCTGAGCCACGTCGGGAACGCGCCGGCGAAGTGCTCGATCAGGAACCCGACGAAACGCTCCATCGAGCCGAACGGGGCGCGGTGGATCATCACCGGCCGGTGCGGCTTGTTGTCAGAGCCCGTGTACGACAGGTCGAACCGCTCGGGCAGGTTGTAATCGACCTGCACCGTGCCGAGCTGCCACTCGCGGCCCAGCACGTCACGCACCACAAAGTCGATCTTCGGCCCGTAAAACGCAGCCTCGCCCGGCTCCTCGCTCACCTTGACCCCGAGCGTCCGGGCCGCGTCGCGGCAGGCGGCCTCGGCCTTCTCCCACACCTCGCTCGAACCCACGTACTTCGACGAGTCCGGATCGCGCAGCCCAACCCGCACGCGGAAGTCGTTCAGCCCAAGCGTCTCGAACGCGATCTTCACCAGGCTCAGGCACCCCTGCACCTCTTCACCCACCTGATCGTCGCGGCAGAACAGGTGCGCATCGTCCACCGTGAACGACCTCACCCGCATCATCCCGTTGAGCTCGCCCGACTGCTCCCACCGGTACACCGTGCCAAACTCGCTGAGCCGGACCGGCATGTCGCGGTAGCTGTGGGGCTGGCTGTCGAAGATCTTGATGTGGTGCGGGCAGTTCATCGGCTTGAGCAGATAGCCCTCGATCTCGCCGCTCTCGAGCATGTTCGAAAGGTCCGAGCACGAGCACCCATCGTCGGCCAGCCCCTTGAGGAACTCCCGCTCCATCACCGGCACAAACTGGCTCTCGGCGTAGTACGGGAAGTGGCCGCTGGTCTTGTACAGACCGAGCTTGCCGATGTGGGGGCAGAACACGTCGGTGTAGCCCTGCCGGCGCAGTTCGGCGCCGATGAAGTCCTGCAGTTCCTTCCGCACGATCGAGCCGTTGGGCGTCCAGAGCACGAGCCCCTGCCCGACGGCCTCGTCGATGTGAAAGAGGCGCAGCTGCTTGCCCAGCACGCGGTGGTCGCGGGCCTTGGCCTGCTCAAGCCGGTCGAGGTACTCGTCGAGGTCCTTCTTCTTGAAGAACGCCGTGCCGTAGACACGGGTGAGCCGGTCGGAGGTCTCGTCGCCGTGCCAGTAGCTGCTGGCCAGCGACATGATCTTGACCGCGCCGATGCGCCCGGTGTTGGGCACGTGGGGTCCGCGGCAGAGGTCTTCCCAGTTCTTGCCCGGCTCGCCGGTGGCGTACCAGGACAACCGGACCTCACCGTCGCCCGAGGCCGCGATGGCGCGCTCGGCGTTGTCGGTCTTGTACTTGCTGCCCTCGGCGGCGAGCTTCTTGAGCCCCTCCGCCGCCGGCATCTCGTAGCGGGTGAACCGCCGGTCCTCCTTGACGATCTTGCCCATCTCCGCCTCGATCGCCTCGAAGTCGCCCTCGCGGAGGGGGCGGTCTTCGGGGAAGGCGATGTCGTAGTAGAACCCCGTCTCCAGCGGCGGTCCGTAGACCAGCTGCGCCCCCGGCACGACCCGCTGGATCGCCTCGGCCATGACGTGGGCCGCGGAGTGGCGGAGGAGCATGAGGGCGTCCGGGTCGGGCTCGCCGTCGCGGGTCTTCTCCGTCACGATCGCGAGCTGGCAGTCCCGCTCGATGGGGGCGTGGAGGTCGGCGAGCTCGCCGTCGATCTTGGCCCCCACCGCCGCCATCGCCAGGCGCGAGCCGATGCTCTCGGCGACCTTGAACGCGGTGGTCGCGCCCTCGAACTCCTTGACGGAGCCATCGGGGAGCGTGATGCGGATCGTGTCGGAGGCGGCTGCAGGGCTCATCGGGGCTTCTCCACTCCTGCCGGGCAGGGGTACGGGCTGGTGTTGAGGGGCAGGGTATTCGTCGGAACTGAGAACAGCGGGCAAACAAAAAACCCGGCCGCGGGGCCGGGTCGGGTCAGTCGGGCTCACGCACGGACATCACCTCCCGGCCAGCGGCGGGGTCTCGGTAGTCGTGGTGGTGGTCGTGCGAGCGAACATCTGCCCGGACTATACGGCCGCGCCGTGGCGGCTCTCGAGAGATACGGGGGCGAAACACCGTGTTTTCGGTGATTAGCCCTTTGGTGCATCGGGACGGCAACGCTGCCATTTTGCCAACCCGAACAAATCTAGACCTCGATTTCTTGACTGGGAGCTTCCTGTGGTCGATAATCCAGCGATGAGCAACGGTCCACCTACCCCTGATTTCGGTGCCAACGGCGCTGCCCAGCGAGGCCGGCTGCGTGAGTTGATGCTGTACATCGCCGAGAGGTCGGCAGATGACCCGAAGTTCGGGGCAACCAAGCTGAACAAGATTCTGTATTGGTCGGACTTCATTGCCTTTGGCAAGCGAGGCCAGGCTATTACTGGGGCGGAGTACATGAAGCTGGACCATGGTCCGGTTCCGCGCATGCTCGTCCCACTCAAGAACGAGATGATCGACGAGAACGATGCTGACGAAATCAGCATGATGTTCCACGGCTACAAGCAGACCCGGCTGGTGGCAAAGCGTGAACCAAATCTTGGTGGGTTCACGGCAGACCAAATCGCTATTGTTGACTTTGTGATTGAAGCTCTGAAGAGCAAGAACGCTAGCCAAGTTAGCGAGATGTCTCATACACTCGCATGGGAAATCGCGGGTCACAAGGGGACAATCCCTTACCAATCCGTCTTCCTGTCAGACGATGGAGTGACCGATGGCGACCGCGAGTGGGCAAACGGGATCATCGCTGAGGCCAGCTAACGCGATGCCCAAGGCAGTAATACATGGGCATCGGTATGCGGCTGCATACGACGCTCTGAAGGTCGAGTACCCGAGGCTCTTTGATGTTCAAGCCGGTATCGATTGGGCGGTCGCCACAAACCCAGAGAAGTTGCCGACAGTGTTGGTTGACTCACATGAGTACCGCCTACTCAAGACCGACACCATCGGCGACACCCCAGCGTTTCGGGTGCTGCTGAAGATACTTGGGCCAACCGAGGTGGAGTTGATCGCAATCGACTTGATCCCAGAATCAGACGATTGCTGACCTATCGCTTTGCGCCGCCCGTCAACTCCGAGTAGGTTAGCCGCTTCCCGACGATCAGCCGCATGGCCGCGTCGAACCGCTCCCATTCCGAATCGTGCCGCACGTTGAAGCGGAACACAGCCTCGTCAACGTACGCGCCCAGATGCTCGGGGGAGGGCCGGACGTACGTCCCTTTCAGGCCCCTCCTCAGGCAGTTGAAGAAGTTCTCGCATCCGTTGGTGTGGACCGTCCCGTCAACGTACTGGCCGGACTCGTGATTCACAGACTCGTGGCGGTACTCCCAGCGTGACCACCCCTTGTAGACCGGGGCGCTGTCAGTGTAGAGCCGGGCGTTCGGGGCGACGTTTTCGCGGAGCTGTTGCCGGATCTGGGCGCGGCGCGCGCTTTCGATAACAGAGGCGCGCACGCGACCCGTGCGGCGTTCCCTGATCGCGTGGACGACGGTCTTACCGTAGTTCTTCTTCGCTCGGGCCTTCTCTCGCCGCTTGTGGGTCATGTTGGGAACCAGGCCGCCGACGTACGTCCAGTCGGCCTCACAAACCGCGCCACGTTGCCCCATCTGATCGGGCTCAACGGCCTGGAGAACGTGGCGGACGCGGTGGAGCAGGTGCCATGCGCTTTGCTGCTTGCACCCGATCGTCCGAACAATCTCGCACGACGAGACCCCGTTGCGGCAGTTGATAATCATCCAGACCGCCACCACCCACTGATCCAGTTTCAGGTGGGTGGACTCCATGATGGTGTCGGTCGTCACCGAGAACTGGCGACGGCAGCCCTTCTCGCGGCACTGGCGACGGTTCCGGCTCTTGATGTGGCCGACGTTGACCGATCCACACTTGGGGCAGACCGGGCCGTCAGGCCACTTGATCGACGCGACGTAGGCGGTGGCTGTGTCCCGATCAAAATATCGGACGGCTGCGATCAGAGTGCCCGGCGTCTTTTTGTTGGCGACCATGCAGCCACCCCTTCCGTGATACGGCGGGATGAGCTACAATGCGTTCGCACGGTGCCTTGGCGCTCAACCGCCTTGGTGTCGCCCCTCGGGTGTTAGCGCACCCGCGGGGGTTAAAGCCGGGGACTGACCTTTCGGCCAGCCCCAAGCGGTTCAGTGGGCTCCCCTTCCGGGGTTGTCTCGGGCCACAGATTCACCTCACTCCGTTCTTCGACAAAGACAAAGGGGTGAATCTGCGCTTACGCGCGCCGCCGAGCCGGCGCTTGGCATCTCCTCATGGCTACTGCCCTCCTTCCGCATCGGTGTCGTCAGTCGATTCACCGTCTGTTGTCGCGTGCCCCGACTTTGCTTTCGGGGTCTTGACTGCTGGATACCAAGCGAGCAGTCCATAGCTCCCATTAGGCAACTTGTGGAACGTGTGGCTTGATTTGCCGAGCGATATCCGAAGGCTGTCCATGGCATTCTTTTCGCTCTTGGCTCGCGGGAACTCGAATCCGCCGGAGGTCAGCGTGTCATAGATATCCCGCACCGATGCGGGCCCCAGACCCGCGGCCTTCCGCATCTCCAACACTGTGCGAATGGATGTGTTCAACGGCTGCCCATAGAAGGTGTCGGGCTGGATAGAGCCCATCGACGCCTTTGGAGCCAAGTCGGCATCGTGGAATACCGGCGGACGCCCCGCGGCGTCCGCAAGGGCGTTGATGAGCCGTTTGGTCTCGACGACCTTCTCTTCGTGCTCGCGCAGCGTCTCTCGCAGAGCCGCGATGCTTTGATCAAAATGGTCCATAGCAGATTGCCTCCGTTCTTCGACGGAGCCATCATACCACGGTCAGTTCGTTCCGCAAGTGCGGATGGGGCCAAGTTGTGCGGAAAAGTTCGCTAGGCGGGCTCGCCGCCGTTGCCGAACTGGCCCGAGACTGTGCAGAGTCTTTGTGACACTTGCGTAAACCCTTTGTTTACAGCAGCTTACGAGGCATTGAAAGCTCGCATACCCTCGCCGGCATCGAACCGGCTCGGCAGCGGCCAAGCGAATCTTTTTCACAATCGTCTCAAAATGGCCCGCCTGGCAGCCGGAATATGTGGCCCGCAGCCCAACGATGGATCCAGAGCAAGCAAAGTCTCTGCGACACTGTGCGTTCATAATAGTAATACGGAAGTCAGTCACCCTGCCAGAACCCGGATGCATGGCGGATGATCGCCCGATGCACCAAAGGGCTAATCACCGTGTTTTCTGTTGACAGATATATCGCCTTCCGATATATTGGCATCATGAGCACCCGCATCGACACCACCACTTCCGAACTGGTCGCCCTCTCGGTGCTGGCCGACGAGCCGCTCTACGGCTACGCAATCGCCAAACGCGTCGCGGCCCGGTCGGACGAGCGGCTCCGGCTGACCCCCGGCGTGCTCTACCCGCTGCTCAAGCGGCTGGAGAAGGCCGGGCTGGTGACGGCGACGTGGGAAACCGTCCGCTCCGACCGTGCGGATGAGGGCTCCGAGGGCCGCCGCCGGAAGTGGTACCGCCTCTCGGCCAAGGGCCGCAAGCGGCTCGCCCATCACGCCAGCGCCCAGCGCGAGCACCAGCGGCTGATCGAGGCGTTTCTGCCGCCGGAAGAGCCGGAGGCCAGGGCATGAGCACGACCAACACCCCCACTGCCCCGCCCACCAACCCGCGAGCACCGGAGGAGACGCACGACCAGATCGGCGCGTGGCTCGACCGGCTCGTTCGCTTGACCCGTCTGCCGACGACAGAGGCCGCGGAGCTGCGGGACGAGCTCGACGCGCACCTGCGTGAGCGGGTGCGCGACCTGATGCTCGTCGGCCACGACGAGCCCGACGCCGTCCACAAGTCGATCAGCGAGCTGGGCGATCTGGCCCAGCTCGCCCAGCGGTACAGGGAAGCGACCCGAACACCACGAAGGAGAATCTTCATGAACATCGCCATGATCGCCGTTGCCGGATCCGCCCTCGGTCTGAGCACGCTCGCCCTGCAGAGGGATCAGCCAGAAGCGGCCGCGGCACCGGTCCAACCGACAGAGATCCACCTCGTGCCGCGCTCCGTCGTGACCTCCGCCGGGAACGGCTTCACGCTCGAGGTTGTCCCCAAGCTCGCAGAAAGCTCCGTTGTGACTCCGGAGCCGGGCGTTATCCCCGTCTTCGGTCACCTGTTCGGCACCGGGCAGGAGGCGCCAGTCGCGATGGCCCGGAGCGCAGAAGACCAGCCGCTGCGCGACGTGCTCCTCATGCTGGCCGAACCGTACGACGCCCGCGTCTTCGCGTACTGGAACGATCTGGAGCACGCCGAACTCTCGATCGACACGCAGGTCGGGTTTATGCCATTCGAGGGGCAGTCCGTCGAGAAGGCGCTGGCAATGCTGAGTGATCATTACGGACTGTCCGGGGACGAGCGTCTCGACCATCGGGTGCAGAATGGCCTGATGGAGATCGCGACCCGCCGGTTCTTCGACCAGCGCGAGGTCACGCTCATCAGCTACGACGCGAGCGAGTTGCTCTTCGCCGCCTCGCCGCTCGAACAGAGCGACGAGTCAGAGACACTCATGGAACTGATCACAACGCTTGTCGAGCCCACCGCGTGGGAGCACCACGGCGGCCCCTCGTCGATCCACGTGGCGGGCAACCGCCTGTTCATCAACGCCCCGGCACGAATCCACGATCACGTGGTGTGGTTGCTGCGAGAGCTTCAGATGAACCAGGACCAGGGCGCGAGGATCGACCCGGCGCCCGGACCGAGCCCTGCGGCGCACGCCGCCCGCGATCCCGCAGGCACAGTCAGCCCGGCGAGCTCCTACACCATCCGCGTCGGCGACACACTTCACTCCATCGCTGAATCCGAGCTTGGAGATGCCGAGCGAGCCGAGGCGCTTCGTCAGGCCAATCCCGGACTCGATCCGGCCGGATTGCCCGTCGGCGGCACGCTCATCCTGCCGACCGCCCGCTGAGTCCGCGGTCCGGCGGAAAGGTTGCAGCACCCCGCCGGGCACGCCCGGCAGCCCCGCTTTGACGCCCGGGCCATCTCGCGGCATGATGTGCCCTCATCCGGCACTCGCCGGAGAGGGAGCCGTCCGCTTGATCTGCCCGTTCTGCGACAAAGACAACGACAAGGTCATCGATTCCCGCGCCAGTGAGGGCGGGAGGGTCATCCGCCGCAGGCGGGAGTGTCTGGCCTGCGAGAAGCGGTTCACGACCTACGAGCGGGTGGAGCAGACCTCGCGGCTGATGGTCGTCAAGCGGGACGGCAGCCGCGTGCCGTTTGACGGCGAGCGGGTGCTGGCGGGCGTCATGAATGCCTGCGGCAAGCGGCCGGTCTCCGACGCGGTCAAACGCCGCGTTGTCGAGGAGATCGAGGAAGAACTCAACCGCGAGTTTGAGCGGGAGGTCGATTCCGGCGTGATCGGTGAACGCGTGATGCGCCGGCTCCGCGAGATCGACGGGATCGCCTACATCCGGTTCGCCAGCGAGCACCTGCAGATGGACACGGTCGAAGAGATCAAGCAGGAACTCGAGGACCTCGCGGCACGGCCGCGGGGCGGGCGAGACCAGCAGGAACTGTTCAATCGCGGGCGTTAGCCGGATCCGAAGGGCGTTTGACTTCCGCATCCACTGTCGGCATGCCCCTCGACTTGGGACGCTCGATCACCATCGGGCCAACGGGCGTCAGGTGCGCATCCCGCAGTTCCAACCCCGCCGCCTGCGCGACGAGCGCCAGACTCACGCGGTCGTGCTTGTCGAGCTTCTTGCCGATCGAGTCGCGATGGCGCTCCACGGTGCGGGGCGACAGCTCGAGCAGCTCGCCGATGACCTTGGCACTCTTGCCCTGCCCGATGAGGGCGAGCACCTCGAGTTCGCGCGGGCTCAGCACCGAGAGCGGACCGAAGTTGGCCGTGCCGGTCGTGACCACCTTGAAGTCGTCGGGGATCAGGTCGTCGTCGGTGATTCCCTCCCGCACGGTCAGCAGGACCCGTGTGGGCGCGTCGCCGTCCCCCTCGATCTTCTGGTACTGCACCTCGAAGCGCTTGCCGCCCCAGATGTACCGGACGACCAACCGCTCGTCTGTCTCGATCACCCTCTGGAGCAGTTCGACCTTTTCCGCGGCCCACTCCGGGGGGTAGAGTACCCCGAGCCGGCGTCCGGTATGCTCTTCCACGGTCCCGCCGCCATACATCCTGGCCGCGGTATCGTTGATGTACACGATCGTGCCATCGTCCTCGAGCAGGCCGACACCCAGCCCGGGGATCGCGGCGAACCGATCGAACACTTTGGCTTCAGATCGGTTGTAGGACTCTGACATGCACCCTCCACCAACTCAAGTCCGAAGGCGACCGCCGTTCTGACAAGACCCCACGACGAGCCCCGCCCCACTACACACTTTACCAGATCGAGGAACTCCATGCCATCCAAACGCTTCTCGACCCCCACATCAGCGCTCCACGACCTGCAAGACCTCGGAATCCTCTACGACGGCTGCACCGTGATGGTCGGGGGTTTCGGCCTCTGCGGCATCCCCGAACAACTGGTGATTGCCCTACGCGACACCGGGGTCCGTGAGCTCACGTGCGTCTCGAACAACGCCGGGGTGGACGACTGGGGCCTCGGCCTGCTCCTCCAGACCCGGCAGATCAAGAAGATGATCTCCAGTTACGTGGGCGAGAACGCGACATTCGAGAAGCAGTTCATCGACGGCGACCTCGAGGTCGAGTTCAACCCGCAGGGCACGCTCGCCGAGCGGATCCGCGCCGGTGGCGCCGGAATCCCGGCGTTTTTCACGGCAACAGGGGCCGGGACAGTGATCGCCGAGGGGAAGGAGACACGGAGCATGCGCGCCCCGAGGCACGCCGCCCGGGTCAACGCCGACGACCCCTCCACCGCGCCGCGGGAGTTCATCCTCGAGTCCGGCCTCTACGCCGACCTCGCCCTGGTCAAGGCGTGGAAGGCAGACGAGTTCGGCAACCTCGTCTTCCGCAAGACCGCGCGAAACTTCAACCCGATGATGGCGACCGCCGCGGCGTTCGTCGTGGCCGAGGTCGAGGAGATCGTCCCCACGGGAGATCTGGACCCCGACTGCGTCCACACCCCGGGCAGTTTCGTGGACCGCATCGTCCAGACCGAGAGCGAGAAGCGGATTGAGCAGCGGACGGTGCAGGGGTAGGCCCGTGATCTCATCACTCCTCCCCATCGCAGTCGGCATTCTCGGCGCTGCGCTCGCGCTGAACTGGACCGTCGCCGCGGCCGTCCGTCGGTCGTTCAAAGGACTCGCGAGCGACGCGTGGGGGCTCGAGCCGCTGGACATCGACGAGGAGCCAGAGCCACTAGCGCGTGCGGCCGAGCCCGCTGGCTGGGCCGACAAGAACGGCTTCGAGTGGGACGGCATGTACGCACTGGAAGTCCCGAACAACCCCACAGCCTATCTCGCGGTGTGGCGCCTCCCGCCCGGGCACACCTACTTCGTTCTCTACCTCTACGGCGACCAGGAGGTGTTCGAGTTCGTCACGGTCTTTGACGAGGACCGAAAGATCGCCGTCGCCACCAACGGTTCCAGCCAAAGCCTGCTCCACCGCTCAAAGCCTCCCGCCTTCAAACAAGCCTTCGTCGGCTTGTCGCACGACGACCTGTTCGCCCGTCACAACGACACGGTCGGCACGCTCGCAACTCGCTGGGGCATAGCACCGAAGGCCAGCTCGACCCCTGTGGCCGAGTTGATCCCTCGCTCGGTCAGAGACGAAGTCCATCGCATCATGGCGAGGCGCGGCTGGGCGCTCACGAGCGGCTACCGGTACTTCATCGGCCGCCACCTCGACGCGAACCGGCCCGCACGGATCCCTGCAACCGCCCCTCCCTCGATAACTCCGTAGGATGTCTGCATGCGGCTCGGCCTCGGACTCATCCTCATGCTCGTCGGTGGCGGGGTCATGCTCGTCGGCATCGTCATGGCCCTGCTCCAGCTCGGCAGCCTCTACCAGGGCGCGATCGACGACCCGCTCGGCCAGCCGATGGGCACCGAAGACTCGGTGCGGTTCGGCATGCTCCATTGGGTCGGCATCGGCGCGATCGGCATCCTCCCGTTCCTGATCGGGGTGGTCATGTTCAAGGGCGCGCTCGTGAGGATCCATCGCCGCAAGAGGATGCAGCGTCAGGGATAGGCCCGCACCCGCTTCCGCGCTCGCCAACAATCCCCGATGCTCGACCCCACCCGCTACCACGTCATCACGTTCGATTGCTATGGCACACTGATCGATTGGGAAACGGGGATCCTGGCTGCCCTCCGCCGCCTGCTCCAAGAGCACCGAGCCGAGATCCCTGATGACGACGAACTCCTCGCCCTCTACGCCGAGCTCGAGCCCGCAGCCCAGGCCGGCGAGTATCGGCCCTACCGCGACGTGCTCGCCGACGTGACCCGCGGCGTCGCCTCGGAGTTCGGCCTCTCGCTCGACCCCGGCCAGGAGCACACCATCGCCGAGTCCATCCGCGACTGGCCCGCGTTCAAGGACACCACCAAGGCCCTGGCCCGGCTCGGTGCGTACTACGACCTGGCGATCCTCTCCAACATCGACCGCGACCTCTTCGAGCAGACACGTCCGCGGCTGCTCGCCGTCCCCGCTGGGTTCGAGCCGTTTGACTTCGCGGCCGTCATCACCGCCGAGGACACCCGCAGCTACAAGCCCGCGATCGGCCACTTCTGGCACGCGATCCAGACCCTCGGCGTGCCCGGTGCCCGCATCCTGCACGTCGCCCAGAGCCTCTACCACGACGTCGTGCCCGCCCAGTCGATGGGGATCTCGACCGTGTGGGTCAACCGGCGGGGTGACACCGAGGGCGGCGGCGCGACCCCCGAGGTCGCAGACACGGTCGAGCCGGACATCGAAGTGCCAGACCTCCGCTCGCTGGCCGACCTGCTGCTGGGGCGGTAGACGCGCACGGAACCTAGCCAAAAAAAGACCGGTCCTCCGCGCAATGGGGAAGACCGGCCTAGAGGGGGACTTGGATTGTCGCGAGCCTTAGCGGCGGCGGCGGAACGCCATCAGCCCGGCGACGCCGGCGAGGCCGAGGGCACCCGGCGCGGGCACGAAGGACACGTTGTCCACGAGGCCGCGGATGGTGGTGTAGTCGCCGTTGAGCGTGGCGTAGATCCGCATCGAATCAAACGCCGGGGCGCTCACCGCGAGGTGCGTCGCGGCCGGGTTGTCACGGCCGTTGGGGTCGTTGCCCGCAACAACAAACGAGGTGCTGTCCACGACGTTGCCGCCGAGGATGGCCTCGAGCGTGACGGTGATCCCGCCCCACGGGCCGTTCTCGTAATAGACCAGGTCGAGGCTGCCGTCGGTGAACGAGCCAACCGCCGACATGCTCGCTGTCGCCAAGGGTCCGATCGTGACGTTGTCGCCGGGGACGAACGCACGCCCGAAGGTCAGCGTGTTGGGGAACGAAACGTACCCGGGGAAGTCGTTCCACACGACGGTGGACTGCTCGATGATGAAGTCGCTGCCGAGCTCAGTCTCGTCGAAGGGTGCGCCGTCGGGGTAGAACCCGCTGACGTTGTTGGCGTCGAAGAACGACACCCCGCCGCTGGTGTAGCTGGTGCCGAGGAAACCCTCGACCTCGTTGTCAAAGTCGGCGAACTGGCCCATGGCCGAGCCCGACACCCCGGCGATCAACGCCGCACCGATGAACATTCTGTTACGCATCTGCATTTCTCCTGACTCTCCTTCTGGTGCTCCGCACCGCGCGGAACCATTCAAGCGCCTCGCGGCACCCGCAATGCCCGGCCGGCGCGTTTGCGCCGACCGGACCATCCCCACGATTCGTCGCCCACGATGCGACGCCCGAGACACGCCGCGTCAGCGGCACGCCACCCAGTCGTTCAAGTACCGCAGCACGTCCTGCGTGTTGACGGTGCCGTCGGCGTTCCAATCCGCCCGAGGGTCTTGCGCGACCCACAGGTTCAGGAACGCCAGGAAGTCCTGGGTGTTGACCTCGCCGTTGCCGTCGAGGTCGGCTTCGCACGGAGAGGATACGACTCCTGTCATCACAAATCCCGCCAACTCGCCCCCGGTCGTCCATCCGAAGCCGGCGATGTCACCGGAGGCGTTGACCGCCTGCGCGCTCACGAGCACGTCCCAGTCTGACTGGTCGGGCGCGAGGAAGTCGTTCAGATCGTGCATCGTGCCGTCGAAGTACACCCACGCACGCGGATCCATCAGGAAGTCGTCGTCGAGCGTGCTGCCCACGATCACACCGGCTTCGTTGATGTCGTACGCCTCGGAGTTCTCAAAGCCCGGGAGAGAGCCGAGCAGCACGACGGGGTTGTCGCGGTCGAGCGTAAAGACCGCAGCACTCCACGGCCCGTTGGTCAGGTTCGCGAGCCCGATAATCGTGCCGGCGTTGTTGATCGAGTGCGCGATGCTGAACGTGTAGCCGCTGGGGCCGATCTCCTGCGCGTCATACCCGCCGCGCCCGTCGGGCATGCCCATCATGGCGGTGTCCGGATCGCCGAAGAAGAACCCGTGCCCGACGACGACACCCGAGTCGTTGATGCCCTTGTTCGCGCCGCCGTTGTAGCCCGGCACCGTGCCGCCGGCGAAGCCGGTGCCCGGCCCGCTCCATACGAAGCCCTTCGAGAACCCGCCGTTGATCGAGGCCTGCCCCGCGACCAAACCGGAGTCGCTGATGTCCCACGCAACGGAGCTTCCGACGGCGTTCATGTCGGCACCCAGGTCGGTCCAGCCGCCCCCCTCCCACAGCATCGCGGCGCGGGGCGACGCGCCGGCATCACTCCAGCCGACGATCTGTCCGGAATTGTTGATCGACCAGGCGCTCGAGTTGCCGTCGATCGCGCCCAGATCGGTCGGCACGCCCCCGACCCACCAGACGGCGTGCACCGTGCCGTCGGCCAGCTCGGCCTCGCCGACAACCTCGCCGGCGTCGTTGATGCCGAAGGCCAGCGACCCGGGCCCCCCCAGCGAGGGGAGCCGCGTGATCTCGCCAATCTGCGCCGCCGCGGCACCCGCGCTCAGGGCGACGACGAGGGCTGCGGTCACGGACTGCGATGCTCGATGCGACATGGTCTGCACTCCTGCGTGTGATGGCGGAGCCCAACGAGGCCCCGTCATTCTTCGCCAAACACCTGGAGATGTTGCACTGTTCTGAGAATAATACTGAGAACAGTCTTGAGGTCAAGATCTTTTTCTGAGATCATGCACCCAGCATTCAGGAGCGCCGTGTCCAATCCCCCCCAGACATCCCCCTCATCCGACCTCAAAGCCCCGGCGGGGCCATCTGGTATCGTCCGCGTCATGCCGACCGCCAGGCTCAACCCGCGCCGCCAGGCCGCGACTCCGCTGACGGCAGAGGAGCGGGAGCAGGCCGCCCGGATCGCCGTGCGGCTGCAGGCCGACCTCGGGGCGCTGGTCAGGGCCCTCCCCGAGCCCGCCCGGGGCGCCAGCGGGATGGCCCGGCATCTCGAACTCGTCCGTCCGACCTGCCAGCGGATCGTGCAGTCGCTGGCCGAGACCGAGCCCTCTCCCGAGATGCTGACCTCGCTCCCGGGGATCCGGGGGCTCGAGCAGTTCCTGGAGGCCGTCGCGACTCACGGAGGCGATCCCAAGTCGATCGACATCGCGGCGACCGCCGTCCGGCAGTTCGGCGCGTTCCTCGAACGGATCGGCGGGAGCCAGTCCAAATTGGCTGCGAAGCTGAAACAGGACAGGTCGGTAACCGGCAGCGACGACCTGCGGGCCGAGACCGAACGAGCAGCGGTCTTCGACGCGGTCGCCCGGATGATGGGACGGCAGATCGAGACCGCCTTCAGCGTCTACGCGTTCCGGCCGACCGGCGAGAACGACTCGATGCTGGAGCGCATGCTCGCCCACGGCCAGATCGGCAGCCGCGTCCGCCCCGGCGGCATGCCGATGGTCCTGACCTCGGGCAACACGATGTCTTTCGAAGAGCCCGGCGGTCCGGCCCGGCTCCTGGACAACGCCCCCGCGACGGGCAAGACCCAATCGGCCATCCTCGCACCGTTCACGACCCACCCGCTGCCCACGGTCACGTCTCGCGGCAGCAAGGGCAAGCTCGTCCAGGTGATCGATCCGGAAACTCTTGACAGCGAGATCGAGATCGATATCGCCCTCGGCGAGCGGTCGCTGCACCCGATGGTGGATGAACACGGCGAGCCCACGCTTAACGAGGTCTGGACGCTCGTCAACGCCCCGACGCGGCAGCTGCTGTTCGATGTCTATCTCGAAGAGCGACTCGAACGCCAGTACCGCCCGAGCGTCGATGCGCAGATGTGGTATCCGAATCTGTCCAGCCCGGGCGACGACCGCTGGATCACGCGGTTCCCCAGCCAGCCCCGGCTGCAGTTGCTCGGGCGCGGGCTCTCGCAGGCCGCGTCGCCGGCCAACGCCCGCCACGCCGAGCTGACCGCGTTCTTCTTCGACCGGCTCGGGCTCGATCCCGACCGGTTCGTCGGGTTCCGGTGCGAGGTGGCGTATCCGATCTGGCGTGCGGGGTACCGGATGGCGTTTGAGCGTGTTCCCGGCTGAACGGCCCCGGATGCTTTATGATGGGGCATGCCCCTCGACCGAAACCAGATCGCCAAGCGTGCCGCCCAGGAACTGCAGGACGGCTTCATCGTCAACCTCGGGATCGGGATGCCGACGCTGGTGGCCAACCACATCCCCGAGGGGATGGACGTCTGGCTGCAGTCTGAGAACGGGCTGCTCGGGATTGGCCCGTTCCCGACCGAGGACGCCATCGACGCCGACCTGATCAACGCGGGCAAGCAGACGGTGACCGCCCGGCGCGGCGCGAGCTACTTCAGTTCCTCCGACAGCTTTGCGATGATCCGCGGCGGGCACATCGATATGTGCATCCTCGGCGCGATGGAGATCAGCCAGGAGGGCGATATCGCCAACTGGATGATCCCCGGCAAGATGGTCAAGGGCATGGGCGGGGCGATGGACCTGGTCGCCGGTGTGCAGAAGGTCATCGTGATGATGGACCACTGCAACAAGAAGGGTCAGACCAAGATCCTCGAGACCTGCACGCTGCCGCTCACCGGGCAGCGATGCGTGGACATGGTCATCACCGACCTCTGCGTGCTCGTGATGGACCACCAACGAAACCGCTTTGTGCTCACCGAACTCGCTCCCGGGGTCACCAGAGACGAGGTCGTCGAAAAAACAGACGCCGAGATCGTCTCGGTGAGTGAACCGTCGCTCATCGAACTCTAGAATACCACTCTCTTTCCCTGGCGCGGCGGGCACTCGCCCGCGCGTCCGAAACTCTCATTTGCCCGCCATTCATGGGCACAGACGCAGGAGGAACGCATGGCCAATTACAAGATCGAAGACGTTGAGGGCATCGGCCCCACCTACGGCGAGAAGCTCCGCGCCGCGGGCATCACCGACACCGACGGCCTTCTCGCGGCCTGCAAGACCACCAAGCAGCGCAAGGAGCTCGAGGCGAAGACCGGCATCGAGCACGGCCGCATCCTCAAGTGGGCCAACATGGTCGATCTCTACCGCATCAAGGGCGTCGGTTCGGAGTTCGCCGAGCTGCTCGAAGCCGCCGGCGTGGACACCGTCAAGGAACTCGGCACCCGCAACGTGGCCAACCTCGCGGCCAAGATGGTCGAGGTCAACGACGCCAAAAAGCTCTGCCGCCGGACACCGACCGAGGCGGACGTGACCAAGTGGGTCGCAGAGGCCAAGTCCATGCCCGCCGGGCTGGAGTACTGAGCCGCCCTCGAATCACAACGATGCAAGACGCAACAGGCCGCTCCCGATGGGGCGGCCTGTTGCTTTGCATACCGGTGGTGCGGCTGACGATCAGATCGAATCAGCCGTCCGAATCCTCGTCCGGTGTCTCGGTCTCGCCGTCGTCGGCGCTCTCGTCCGGACTCTCGTTCGCGCTCTCGTCGGGCGCGTCGTCTGCCTCGGCTTCGGGCGCTTGTGGTGCTCGCCCGAGCGCCCGATCGATCGCGAGTTGCAATTCGTCGGACCAGTCGATCTCGACCTTCTCGTCGGGGATCTCGGCTGCGTCGGCCTCGGCCTTGGCGTTGGCGAGGAACGCTCGGAGCTCGTCGGGCGTCACGCTATTGGGGCTCTTGAGCTCCACGTTGATGTTGCCCGTGTGGATGGCGACCTTGTCGGAGGCGCCCATCGGTGCATGAATCGGCTCGGTGACGTCGTCGATCTTGGTCTGAGAGATCTTGTCCTCGGAGAGGCCCCTCACGAATCGGCTGAGCTGCTTGGCACCGTCGGCTTTCTCCTCGTCGGTAAGCTCCGACTTGGTGATGTACGACTCCTCGATGCCCATGACGACCATCGCGGGCATGACCGGGCTCTGGCCGAGTTGCTCGAGCACCTTGAAGAAGTCCTCGACCGACACGTCGCCGGCCTCAAACTCGCTCGTGAACGAGTTCACCACGGCGAGCACTTCCTGCTTCTCTGAGTCCGGCAGCGAGCTCTGCTCGATACCCTTCTCCACGATCGTGTTCACGCCGTTGCTCGCCCACGTCCTCCAGTTCATCGCGGCGTAGATACCCACCCCGACCACGAGCACGCCGACAATCGCCAGCGCGATGAGGCAGCCCGCAAGGACACCCCCCCGACGATGTGTACGCTTACCGATCATCCGTCCCGAACCATGCATAGAAACCTACCCCTTCCCCGGCCTGCCCGACTCAGGGCCCGATTGTGCCGGTGTTTGTCCGCATCATAACTGGGATTGAGCCCCCGGTCGTTTCGTGATCGCCCCCGACGGGCCGCTCAAGGGAGATTCTCGATGCCGCAGTTCTTTGATGCCCATCTCGATCTGGGGTACCTCGCGGAGGTTGGGCGCGACATGCACGCGCCGCTCGACGACTGCCGCGGCCGGCTGCTGCCCGCCTCGATCACGCTCCCCTCGCTCCGCGACGGCGGCGTGCGGGCATGTCTCGGCACGATCTTCACCGAGGCGATCGCGCCGGACGGCACCACCGACACCCCGGAGGCCTCCTACCCGGTGGACGACACGCTGGCTGCGTGGAGAGCGGGGATGCGCCAGCTCAAGCTCTATCAGGCGTGGGCGGAGGCGGGCGTGATCGAGTTCATGCCCAAACGCAAGAGCACGGCCGCGTCGGCGCATGAGCCCCAAGCCCCGATCGCCGACACGCCGGCGCGAGCGCCCGACGCCCCGCTGCTGCTCGGCATCCTCATGGAGTGCGCCGACCCGATCGAGACGCCAGAGCAGCTCGACGAGTGGGCCGACGCCGGGCTGATCGCCATCGGCATGGCGTGGTGGCGAGGGTCACGCTACGCGGGGGGCAACGGCCTCGGCGGTCCGCTGACAGACGCCGGCCGCGACCTTGCGACGCGCATGGACGAACTCGGCGTGGTGCACGATCTGTCGCATCTCTCGCAGCAGGCCACCGACGACCTGCTCGCCCACACCGACCGCGTCGTCATCGCCTCCCACTCCAACTGCCGCACGCTGCTCGACGGCGAAGCCAACCCCGACTGGCAGCGCCACCTCAGCGACGAGTCCATCGCGGAGATCGGCGCCCGCGGCGGCATCGTGGGGCTCAACCTCGTCCGCAACTTCATCCGCACCGGACTCAAAAGCGACGACCCCAACGACCGCCCCACTCTCGACGAGGCCATTGCCCACGTCGAACGTGTCTGCGAGGTGATGGGCCACCGACGCGGCGTCGGGCTGGGCACCGACATGGACGGCGGCATCACCGCCGACGAACTGCCCCGCGGCATCGACACGCCGAGCGATTTGCACAAGCTGTGCGAAGCGCTCACAAGCCGCGGATGGTCCGACGCCGACGTCCGCGGCTTCGCGTGGGGCAACTGGGCGAGATTCTGGGGGCTGGAGTAGCCCGCAACGAACGTCGCGCTACTTGGCCGCCAGGCGGGCGTCTTCTGCGCAGTGCGCGCACCAGAGCATCGGCTGATCGAGATCGAACATCGCCGATTCGCTGCCGTGCGTGGCCGGCGGCATCGCGGCGAGCCTGTCGAGCATGCGCCGCTTGTAGCGGTCCGGATAGAGGCCGTACTCGCTGGAATTCTGCGTGTAGGCGTACTCGCCCCTGAGCATCTCGTTGATGCGCTCGATGCGGGTTTCGCTGGCGGGGTGGGTGCTGAGCCACTCGGGCGGGCGCGAGCCGCCGGCCGACGCGGCCCCGAGGACCTCCATCACCTGACGCTGGCCTTTGGGGTCGTACCCGTTGGCGACCATGTACTGGATGCCGAGCCCGTCGGCCTCGAGCTCCTCATCGCGCCCGTAGCTGAGCATGACGACGTTGCCGCCGACCGCCAGAGCGGGGACGGCGTACTGACCGTACTGCCGGAACGACGAGTCGCTGTCAGAGAGTCCGACGCCCACGGCCAGGCCCGCCAGGATCAGATTCATCCCAAGCTGCTTGCTCATGCGCTGGTTGCCGTGCCTCGCCATGACGTGGCCGACCTCGTGGCCCAGCACCCCGGCGAGCTGAGCCTCGTTGGTCAGCTTCTCGGCGAGCCCGCGTGAGAGGTAGACCTTGCCACCCGGCAGCGCGAAGGCATTGAGCACCGCGGAGTCGAGCAACGTGTAGTCCCACTCCAACTCGGGCACTTCCGCGTATGCCTGTTCAAGGGCGACGCGGGTGAGCTTGGCACCAACCTCGTCGACATAGGCCTCGGTCACCGCGTCGCGAACTTCGCCGCCGAACTCGTCGGTGAATTGCGGCCCGGCCTCGGCGGCGAGCGATCGTTCATCCGCCCAGCTCATGTAGAGCAGGCTCGACTTCCCGGTGGCGGGATTGGTGGAACAGCCGCCGAGGACGCAGGCAACGACGATCGACAAGAGCAGGCACGCCGCTCGGCATCCAGAAAGTGTGTGCATCTCGAAAACCCTCCTACAGTCCCAACCCGGTGGGACGCCCACCCCGCCGAGGAGTTCGGCCGCGGGCACGATGCTATTGAAGATGACCCAGACCCCTCCGACAACCCCCGGGCCCGAGACTGCCGCAGAAGCCGCGCCGCGGGCTGCCGCGTGGACCGACGCCGAACTGGCCGATCCGCACCGGCGGGCGGACAAGGCGGCCAAGGTGCAGTCGATGTTCGCGGCGATCGCCCGCAGCTACGACCTCAACAACCGGGTTCATTCGCTCTGGAGAGACCAGGCGTGGCGGCGGGAGGCGGTGCGTGCAGCGCAAGTTCGGCCGGGAGACGAGGTTCTCGACTGCGCATGCGGCACCGGCGATCTGACGCTTGCCTTCGCCAAAACGCCCGCCAAATCCGTTATCGGACTTGATTTCACCGCCGAAATGCTCGATTTCGCGAGGCTCAAGACCGACCGCGAGGACACGCCGGGACGGATTCCGGGTCCGACAGTCCGGTATCTCCAGGGTGATGCGCAAAATCTGCCGTTCGAGAACGAATCCTTCGATGTGGTCTCGATCGCATTCGGCATCCGGAATGTCCAGGACCCCTCGCTCGCACTCAGGGAGTTTTTCCGGGTGCTTCGTCCCCAAGGTCGGCTCGTCGTGCTCGAGTTTGACCGGCCTGGATTCGCCCCGATGCGCTGGTTCAACGACTTCTACTGCGGACAGGTCATGCCACGCACCGCGACGTGGCTGAGCCGCGACAAAAGCGGGGCGTATCGGTACTTACCGAAAAGCGTCGGGGCGTTCATGACCAGCGCCGAACTCGCCAAAGCGATCGAGGACGTCGGCTTCGGGCCGGTCGCGCAGCGCGCGATGACCTTCGGTATCTGCGTGCGGTCTCTCGCGCACAAGCCCGGGTAAATGCCAGCGGCGTTTTCTGCCTGCCCGGATTTGTTTATCGGACAGCCAATGTCCGCTTCACGGTGGCCGCAGGTCCGATTCTCTGCAGATGAAGACTCGTTCATGGCACAGCGGCATCGGGGCCGATCACTCGCTAGCCCGGCGGCGTGCCGGGCGACCCGGGCGGAGCCCGTGAACGAACCTGGCGTCCGACTTCGCGGGGATCCGCTGCCGGGCTGGTACACACACGGAAGTGGGAACTCTGCACCATGAATCACGAACACCTGATGGAGCGTCTGTTTGAGATCTTGATCAACGGCGATCGCCCGGCCTCCCGGGCCCTGATCAACCAGATGAAAGAAGCCGGGATGACCGGCAACCAGATGCTCAGCGATGTCTATTGGCCCAGCTACGAGGCGATCGAACGCCTCAACCGCAACGACCAGCTCACGGTGCTGAGCTACCGCCTGGCGACCCGACTGCTCCGGGTCATGATCGATCAGACCTCCACCCTGCTGGAACACGCACCCCGCAACGGCAAGGCCATCTTCGCCTCGTGCGGCCCGACCGAGGGTGAAGAGATCGGCGGCCAGATCGCCGTCGACCTGCTGGAAGCCCACGGCTACGACATGACCTTCTCCGGCGGTGGCGTCGCGGCCGACGAGGTGCTCGCGCTGGTGCAGGAGTCCAAGCCGCAGATCCTGCTGATGTTCTGCTCGTCGCCCGGCGACCTGCCGCAGATCCGCCACCTGATCGACTCGATCCGCGAGATCGGTGCCTGCCCGAACCTGCAGATCGCAGTGGGCGGGGGCGTCTTCGCCCGGGCCGAGGGCCTGGCCGAGGAGATCGGCGCGGATATCTGGGCAAGCTCGCCTCAGGAGCTCTACGAGGAGCTGATCGAGAACCCGAACTACCGGGCCGAGGTCAACCGCACCGAGTCGGCTCGGACGCGCCGTCCGCGGCGGAAGGTCGCCTGAGGCCCCGCAGAGCCCGCAATTGCACCCGCAGACCGCCCCGTTCGACGGGGCGGTTTGTCATTTTGGGGTAGTCCGGGAGGCAAAAACAAAGGCAACCTTCCCCGGGGGGTACCTGTATAGTGTGGGTCGGGAGACCCTATGGACCGTGCGACAGAACAGGCGCTGATTCGACGAGCCGCGGCGGGGGACCGTGCGGCGGCCGGTGAGTGCGTCCGGGCCTTCCAGGGCCAGTTGTACGCGTACATCCTCCGGCTCTCGGGCCGCCCTGAGGTCGCCGAGGACATCGTCCAGGAAGCCTTCGTGCGGGCGCTGACCAACCTCGATCGGTTTGATGATCGGTACAGGTTCTCGACGTGGCTGTTCACGATTGCCCGGCGGCTCTACATCAACGCCAGACAGAAGCTCAAGCCCCTGTACGAGAGCGAGCTGGTCGGCTCTCTCGGCGGGGGCGGCGCCCGCCCGGACACGGGCACCATCGACGACGAGGTGGCGGGCAACGCTCGCGACGAGATCCAGAACGCGTTGCTGCACCTGCCGCCGGATCAGCGCGAGGTCGTGGTGCTGTTCCACCAGTTTGACTGGTCGATCGCGCAGATCGCCGGGCACATGGGCATGCCCGAGGGGACCGTCAAGAGCCACCTCCATCGCGGGCGCCGGCGCCTGCGTGCGGTGCTGGAATCGAACGAGCGTTCGGCCAGCCGCGTCGAGGAGGTGTGGGGATGACTCTCGGCAACTCGAATCTCGGGGGGACCGGTGGCCGGGGACGGGCCAAGACGCCTCCCGCCGGTCCGATGATCGACGCGTTGCTCGACGGCGACCTCTCCGACGAGCATTCGCGTGAGGTGCTCCATCTGATCCGACACGACGCCGAGGCGTGCGAAGATCTCGCACGGACCCGCGTCGCGGTCGACCACCTCCGTGCACCGATCGATGTCCCCGACATGAGCGACGCGATCCTCGGAAAGGTGCACGCCCGGCGGCGGTTCCTGCCGCGGCGATCGCGCAGGCTCGTGACCGCTGGTCGTCTGGCCGTCGCAGCGGGGTTCATCGGCGCGATCGGCATCGCCTCGCTTGTGCAGCGCCACGTGCCGGCGGTCCGTCTGGCCGACGAACCGACGCCCGTGACACGGATCGTCGAAGCCGCGGCTCCGAAGGCGATTGACCGCCCCGCGTTGACCGACCAGACCGTCGAAAGGATCAAAGCGTCACTCGGTTCGGGACCCACCGGATCGTCGGTGAGTAGGCTCACGCTCTCTCCCAGGATCAGGCCGGGCGACAAGCTGCACTACGACCTCTCGATCGATCGTGAATCCGGGGTTGTCTGGTCGATCACTTCGTGCGACAGCTTCGCGGCGATCCCTTCTTCCACTGGCCAAGCAGGAACGGACAGGATCGCCGAGTCCGCACCGAACGTCGTGGTCGTGGGGCCGATGGCGATGGCCGGCGGCAACGATCGCACGGAGCCGGCGGCGGCCGAGCCGAGCCCGCTCCTGAGCCGGTTCCGTCCGCTGATGATGTACCTGCGCGAACCACCGCAGTTGACCGAAGGCGACTCCGCCGATTCGGACAGATAACCCGACGCTGTTGGCCACGAACCGCTCGATGTCACACACACCATTCCATGCCCGTGCTTGGCTCCGGCAGCTCGTGAGCACCGCGACGCTTGCGGCTCTCGCGGTGTGTTGCGTTCCGGGCGCCGCCTCTGCCGATGACGATCTCGGCCGCGTCGTTTCTCGCATGCCGATCGGCGTGGACTTCGTCGCCGCCGTCGATGACGGGGCTTCGCTCCGCAAGAGCCTGCACGGCTCGCCGGTGATGCTCGCCGCGGCGGCGCTGAGCCGGCCCGCAGCGGTGATGAACGCATGGTCGGAGTTTGCGGGCGCACTCGGCATGACCGACGCCGAGGCGTTCGACCTGCTGCTCGGACAACGCGTGATCATCGTCGGCTCGCAGCTGCGGGCCGACGCGACGGAACCGCCGCGCTGGGCGATCCTGAGCGAACTCGACCCCGAGACCGAGCGGAGCCTCCGCTCGCTCCTGAAGGCCGTGCCCCGCCGGATCGTCAACGGGCAGCCCGTGCTCGAGTTTGAGCACGGCTCGTACCTGCTGGCCACCTCCAACGGAAGGCTCGTCTGCGGTGCCGACGGGCGGTTCGACAACACTCTCGCCTCGACGATCCTGCTGCTCGCGCCCGCGGCCGACCGCGAACTGTTCGATCAGATGTTGCCCTTGCTCCGGTGTGACAACCCGAAACGCATGCTCGCCGACGTCCCGGCCGGGCGGATGGTTGAGACATGGGCGACCCGCGACGCGATCGTGGTCTGGCGCATCCCCGATCCTCTCGGTTCGCAGCACCGGTTCGTCGGCGCGACGTTCGGCACCGTCGGCGACGGGTGGGGCATCGACGCGATGGCGTACCCCGCCGATGGCTGGGCCACGAAGAGCGACCTTGTCGCGATCCCGACGTGGTCTCCGGCGTTGCTCGGAACGCTCCCCTCTGACGCGGCGCTGGCCATGATCGGCAGCCGCGAATCGGTGCGGGAGGCCCGGGCGTGGATCGAACCGCTGGTCGGGAACGCATTGCCCGACCCCGGTGGCGACTCATTCGACCACGTGCTCGGCCGCCGGTCGATGCTCGGCGTTTGGCTCCGGCCCGGTGACGCCGGCGCCGAGGAGCAGACCGAACTGCTGCTCGCCATGGACACGCCCGATCTTCCTCGTCTGGCGGCACGGGCCGACGCGTACATGACCGAGATCATCGACGCGGGGTTCGGCGAGGGCCAGCGTCAGAACGCCCGCATTTCAGCGGCTCCTCCGCAGCTCTCTGATGTCCGCTCGCTCTCCATCACCGGTGATGTCGACCGCGCGGCCGAACCGTTGCCGACGCTCAGCTGGGCCTTCGTGCCTGAGGCGGCATCGGGCGAAGACGCCGGGTGGTGGCTGATGCACTCCTTCCCCAACGCGCACCCGCCCGCAGACGCTCCGGCCGATACGGCGGGGCGCTCGCTGCAGGAGATCGGCCGCATGCCCGCAAGGCGGTATCTGCACGTCGGGCGTGTTCGGCCCGCCGCGTGGGCGACGACGTTCCGTCGCCACGCGGCCGAGACGCGACGGGCTCTGAGCGATCAAGCGGGTACTGCGCTTGGCGTGCCCGCGCTCAACGAGTTTGTGCTGGGGCACATCCGGGCGACCGACTGGGCGGTGTGGCTCGAGGACTCGGCCAACCTGCTGCGGGCCGAGTTCCGGCTCGAACTCGGCGACAGCGTTCCGCTCGTCGAGTAAGCTGCCCGCGTGACACAACTCCTCGGGATCGATGTCGGGACCTCGTCGACCAAAGCGGTCGTGACTGACGCGCGCGGTGCGATCGTTGCAACAGCTTCCGCCCCCCACCAACTGCTGACCCCAAAGCCGGGTTGGTCGGAGCAGGAGCCGGAGGGCTGGTGGAACGCTGCGGTCGCGGCGATCGGTTCCGTGCTCGCGTCGTCCGGGGTTTCGGCCGACGCGATCGCGGGCGTCGGCCTCTCGGGGCAGATGCACGGATCGGTATTGCTGCCGGATTCAGCACTCTCAGGAGACGCATCCAACGTCACTGCCCTGCGGCCGGCGCTGCTGTGGAACGACCAGCGGACCGCAGCCGAGTGCCAAGCCATCGAAGCCGCCGCCGGGGGGCGTGCCGGGCTGGTCGAACTGGTCGGCAACGCGGCCCTGACAGGATTCACACTGCCCAAGCTGCTCTGGGTGCGCGCGCATGAGCCGGAAACTTGGGCGAGGGTCGCCGGCTGGTGTCTGCCGAAGGACTTCGTGCGGCTCCGACTGACCGGAGCGTTCGCCGCCGATGTCGGCGACGCCGCCGGGACACTTCTCTTTGATGTGGACCGAAGGGTCTGGAGCGAGCGGGCGCACGCGCTCTTTGATCTGGATCCCGGTCTGACCGCGCCGGTGCTCGAGTCGTGCGCCGTCGCCGGGCGGATCACCGGCTGGGCCGCGGGCCAGACGGGCCTGCGTGAGGGCACGCCGGTCGTCGCGGGCTCGGGCGACAACCAGTGCGGCGCGGTCGGCGCGGGGGTGGTCGAGCCCGGGCTGGTGCTCGCGACGCTGGGAACGAGCGGCGTGATCTACGCCCACAGTGACCTGCCCCGAAAGGACCTGGGCGGCGACGCCGGCGCGGGCCGCGTTCACACCATGTGCGCCGCCGACGGGAGTGCCGGCACTCCGGGGCACTGGTCACTCACGGGGTGCATGCTGAGTGCGGCGGGATCGCTGGCGTGGCTCCACGACGCGCTGTTCCCGGATGTGGCCTACGAGACCCTCCTTGCTGAGGCAGAGGCCGCGCCTGCGGGGGCTGCGGGGCTGGCGTTCCTGCCCCACCTCACCGGCGAGCGCTGCCCACACCCGGATCCGGACGCTCGCGGGGCGTTCATCGGGCTGACAGCGCGGCACGGACGGGGGCACCTGGTGCGTGCGGTGGTCGAGGGTGTCACGATGACGATGCGGCAGATCCTCGACATCTTCTCCGAGGTCGGGGTCGAGGCGTCGCGGATCCGGCTCGGCGGGGGCGGGGCCAAGGGTTCGTTCTGGCGACAACTGCAGGCCGATATCTACGGCACGCCGGTCGAGTTGCCCAACACCGAAGAGGGGCCGGCGTTCGGCGCAGCGCTCATGGCGGGTGTCGGGGCGGGGGTGTGGGACGACCTCGGAGCCGCGTGCGCCGCCACGATCCGCGTCACCGAGTCGCGGTCTCCGGACGGCGGTGCGGTGGAGTTCTATCGGGGGCTGCTGGCCGAGTACCGCACGCTCTACCCCGATCTGCGCGCGCACTTTTCCGGGCTCGGCACGTTCGACCGTTGAGCGCGCGACGACGCCCGCGATCTCCGCGGGCGCGCCGTCTCTCTCCTCCGACCCGGTCGGGGATGTGCAGTGCGATTCAGCGGCGGCGGCGGGCGGCGAGCCCGAGCGCGATCCCCGCCGCGGCGAGGGTTCCGGGGACCGGGACGCTGCGGGTGCTGGTCGTGAGCGAGACGTTGTCGATACCCCAGGACTCGTCGTAGACGCCCTGCAGGCCCTTGCCGAACCATGTGATGTAGAGACGGTCGGCATCGCCCGGATGATCGAACGTGAGGGTGATGTTGCGGTAGATCGAGTCTTTCCACGTGGTGGAGTAGGCGAGGTGCTCGGGGCCGACGTCGGGGGCCCGCATCGACTGCGGCTTGTCGCCGTTAGAGATGGTCTCGCGCATAAGCACCTGACCATTGACCTGCACCTCGAAGATGTCGGGGCCGTAGTTGGGCCCGTCGCCGTCCCAGGAGTCGAACGCGAAGAGATCGAACTTGAGCGTGTAGTGCGGGGTGTGGTCTCCGCCGCCACCGTTGTCTCCGCCTCCGTCACCGCCGCCACCGCCGTCGCCCCCATCACCGCCACCACCGTTGTCCCCGTTGCCGCCGCCGACTTTGATCTTGCCGATAGGGCTGATGCCGCCGCCGGCGCCGATGTTCCCGACAAGGCCGCCGATCTTGCCCCCGCCGTCCGGCGGCGGCTCCTGGAAGAGCGAGAGCGTGATGCCCCGGTCGCTGTGGCGGCCGTTGAACTGGGTGAAGCCGGGCTGGCGGTCGAGACGGCAGTTGTTGCTCCACTCCGGCCCGAGACCGGGGTTCTCGAAGTCGGTCTGGTAGATCGTGACATCGGCCTGCGCTGTGCCGGCGGCGATGAGCGTGGCGAGGGCCCCGAGCGTGGTCAGTCTTGTCTTGGTCATGTCTTTCTCCTGCCGGCGAGAGAGCGAGCGCCTGTCGAGTCGGTTCGCGGAGTCGCGGCCGGTTCGGTGGGCTGGTGATCTGCGTCGATGGACGTGTTGCCGACGAAAGAACCATGCACCGGAGGCGCGTGAAACCCCAGCGATTCGAGCCCTCAGGCACCGGAAGGCGTGGCGTCTGTGCCGGATGGGTTGGGCTGGAAACCGGGCGGGCGCGGTGATCGGACGGTGCGGGCCGCCGGCGGGGAGCCACGGGCAGCATTCCTCGGTCCGGTGCCTACGATTGCCCTTGGCGGGAGGTGCCCGCTCAGCCCCCAATCGCATGTCCGCCCAACCGCTCGCACAGGCCGGCCAGACCCCGGCGTGGGAACCGCTCCATGACCGCCATCGAACCCACGATCCGCAACGTCGCGATCGTCGCCCATGTTGACCACGGCAAGACCACGCTGGTCGACCACCTGCTCATGCAGTCCGGAAACTTCCGGGCCGGTGAGCTCGAGAAACTCGCCGGCGGTCAGCACGACCTGATCCTGGACTCCAACCCCCTCGAACGCGAGCGTGGGATCACGATCCTCTCCAAGAACTGCGCGGTGAACTACCACGCGGCCGACGAGACCGATTACCGGATCAACATCGTCGATACGCCGGGCCACGCCGACTTCGGCGGCGAGGTCGAGCGCGTGCTGCGGATGGCCGACGGCTGCCTGCTGTTGGTGGACGCCTTTGACGGCCCGATGCCGCAGACCAAGTTCGTGCTCAGCAAGGCCCTCGAAGCGGGCCTGCTGCCGGTGGTGGTGATCAACAAGTGCGACCGGCCGGACGCCGAGCCGAAGCGCGTGATCGACGAGGTCTTCGACCTGCTGGTGGACCTGGGCGCCGACGACCATGCGCTGGACTTCCCGGTGGTCTATTGCTCGGGCCGCGACGGTTGGGCCAGCAACACGCTCGACGCGCCGATCGACGAGCTGCGCAAAGGCGATCTGCGGCCGATCTTCGAGGCGATCATCCGCCACGTCCCCGCGCCGCACGCCCAGCCGAACAAGCCGCTGCAGATGCTCGTCACCACGCTGGACTATTCCGACTACCTCGGGCGGATCGCGATCGGGCGGGTCTTCTCGGGCAGCATCCGCAGCGGGCAGCCGGTCGCGCTGCTGAAGCGCAACGGCGAGCGTGTGACCGGCAAGACCGGGCGTGTGCTCCGCTTCCAGGGTCTCGGCCGGGTCGAGGTTGACGAGATCGCCGCGGGCGATCTCTGCGCCGTGCCTGGGCTGCCCAGCGTCGAGATCGGTGACACCATCGCGCACCCCGACCAGACCGAAGCCCTGCCGACGGTGAAGATCGACGAGCCGACGATCTCGATGATCTTCCGCATCAACGACTCGCCGTTTGCCGGACGCGAGGGCAAGTACGTGACGAGCCGGCAGATCCGCGATCGCCTCGACAAGGAGCTCGAGCACAACGTCGCGCTGCGGGTCGAGAGCGGACGGACCGCCGACGAGTTCCTGGTCTCCGGGCGCGGCCTGCTGCACCTGGGCATCCTGCTCGAGACCATGCGGCGTGAGGGCTTCGAGCTCTCGGTGGGTCGCCCGGTGGTGATCACCAGAGAGATCGACGGCGTCATCTGCGAGCCCGTCGAGACGCTCGTGATCGACTGCCCCGCGACCGCCGTGGGGCCGGTGATGGAGCTGGTCGGGGCGCGCAAGGGCGAGCTCAAGAAGATGGAGTCCCGCGGCGTCGAGACCTCGCACATGGTCTTTGAGATCACCAGCCGCTCGCTCATCGGGCTGCGGAGCCGCATCCTCACCGCGACCGCCGGCGAGGCGATCATGCACCACCGGTTCGACCGCTACGTGCCCGACTCGGGCGATCGGCTCGGACGGACCAACGGCGTGATGATCGCCACCGAGACGGCGCAGGTCACCGCCCACGCGGTGGAGAACCTCCACGACCGGGGTGTGCTGTTCGTCGCGCCCGGTGACAAGGTTTACGCCGGCCAGATCGTCGGCGAGCACAACCGCGACAACGACATCAACGTCAACATCACCCGCGAGAAACAGCTCTCGAACGTCCGCAACGCCAACAAGGAAGCGACCGTCACGCTCAAGGCGCCGCGGAAGATCACGCTCGAGTCGGCTCTGGAATACTCCGAGGACGACGAGCTGGTCGAGATCACACCCGGCGCGGTGCGGATCCGCAAGCGCATCCTCACCGAGGGTGAGCGCAAGCGTGCCGAGCGGCAGGCCAAGGACCGCGAGAAGGCCGCTACCGCGGGCTGACCGCTACCGGCTCTCGCCGAGCACCATCCTCGGTGACGGGCTGCGTTCGAGTTCGAGCCCCTCCCGACCCTCGACAATGCGCTCCACCATCTCGGCGGGGTCGTCGGTCGCTGTGAACAGTTGCAGGTCTTCGGGGTCGATCGTGCCCTCGGGCACCATGGTGTTCCGGACGAACGTGGCCAGCGGGCCGAAGTAGTCCCGGCCCATCACCACGACGGGGAACCGCTCGACCTTGCCCGTCTGGATGAGCGTGCCGACCTCGAAGAGCTCGTCCATCGTGCCGAACCCGCCGGGCAGGACGACGAACGCGCTGCTGTACTTGACCAGCATCACCTTGCGCACGAAGAAGTAGTTGAACTCAATGAACTTGTCGAGATACGGGTTGGGCTGCTGCTCGTGCGGGAGCTTGATGTTGCAACCGATCGAGTACCCCCCCGCCTCTCTGCACCCGCGGTTGGCCGCCTCCATCACGCCCGGTCCGCCGCCGGTCATCACGGCAAAGCCCGCATCGGCGAGCTGCTTGCCGACCTCGCGGGCGAGTTCGTAGTACCGGTGGTCTTCCTCGAAGCGGGCCGAACCGAACACCGTGACGCAGGGACCCGTAAAGTGCAGCGCCCGGAACCCCTTGATGCACTCCAGAAAGATGCGGAACGCCCGATGGAGCTCGGCGAGCCGGCTCCGCGGCCCGGCGAGAAAGCGTTCTTCATCGTGCGAGCGGCTGCCCTTGCCCCAGCGGTGCGGACGGGGTCCCTCGGGCATCGTGCTGTGACGGTCGTGCGGTTCGGTCATGACCGAGTGTAAGGGATAGAGACCGCGCCCCGCCGACAGACGGCGGCACGAGATTCTGGACCGCACCAATCACAGAGTCAGCCCAGCACACCGCGCTGGCGGAGTTGCCCGAGAATCAGCCCGCCGACGTCGGTATCTGACGGGACGAGCAGGTGCCCCACATCGCGGGCCGCGCAGGCCCGTTGCACCCGCTCGATGTGGGCGTCCAGCCGCTGCTTGTACTGCCGGATGATCGCCCCGGACATGGTGACCTCGACACCCTTGCCGGTCTCGGCGTCGGTGAGCCGCAGGTCGCCGACGAGGCCCGACTGGGCGGCCCGCTCGGGCGCGATTTCGCTGGGGGCGAGCACCTGCACGAACGAGGCGTCGAGCCCCCCGCCACCCACCAGGTAAGACAGCCCCGACTCGACGCCCTCGGCGACCATCCCGTCGGAGACGAGAATGACGACGCCGGAGCCCTCGCGGGAGAGGCCGAACGCCCGCAGCGCGCGCTCAAACGAGCCGCGTCCGCGTGGGTCGGCCTCCGGCGAGGGCGCCGCGTGCTCGGACGCCTCAAGGCTCTCCAGCAGGAACTTGGCGACCCGGACCGTCTGTCGCCGGCCGCGGAGCGGCGCGAGCCGGCGGAGCGGGTCGGCCCCCGCGTGGCCGAACGTTGCGACCGAAACCCGGTTCTGGTTCACCAGGCCGATGTACGCCAACGCCATGGCCAGCCTGTGGGCAAAGAGCAGCTTGCGCGGCTCGTCGCCCCCGCCGGCGAGCATCGAGGCCGAGCAGTCCACGAGGATGTGCAGCCCGAGGTCTTCTTCGGCCCGGAAGAGCTTGACGAAGAACCGGTCAAAGCGGGCGAAGGCGTTCCAGTCGAGGCGGCGGAGGTCGTCGCCGGGGGTGTAGTCGCGGTAGTCGTCGAATTCGACCGACTCGCCGCGACGTTTGCTGCGGCGTTCGCCCGGCAGGCGGCCCGCGAAGACCTTGCGGCTCATCACGTCGAGGCGGTCGAGGCGCTTCGAAAGCCCCGGGCCCAGGAGCTCATCGATCGTGGTCGGCAGATTGCGTTCGGGACGGACGAGCATTGCAGGCGAGCATACCCGCCACGACTCCGCTACAGGAGCACGACCAGCGATGGCCCGGCGATGCACTCGGCGGCGGCAGGGGACAAATCAGCGGAACTTGCGGGGGTCTTCCATCGGCTTGCCGTCGGCAAACTCCCAGACGACCACGGGCATGCGCTTGACGCCCCACTGCCGTGCCTGCTTGTGCGTGGGCATGAGCAGGTCGATGTGGTGGCCCTTGATCGCCCCGCCGCGATCGAGCACCGGGACGATGTTGCCCTCGTCGTAGCCCTCCACCGAGAGCATCGAGCCGAAGGGGAAGAGCCGGGTGTCGGCGGCCACGAGGTGGCCCCCGTTGGTCTCGACCGAATGCAGCGTGGCCGTGATGCCATCGGCGAACTGGCCGCAGGAGCGGGCGTCGGGCGAATAGGCGGTGACGGTCATCCACACCACGCGCGCCGGGCGGACGGGGCGGCCGTTGAACCAGCGGACCTGCTCGGCTTTGCGCTCGAGGATCCGCTCGGCGCGCTCGGCTTCGGCGGGGGTGGGCTCCATCTTTGCCGACTCAGGTGCCGGAGCATTGACCACGGGCTTCCGGTTGGCCGTGGCGACGATCGACGTGTTCGCACGATCGGCACCCGGCTGCGCCACCGAGGCCAGCGCGGGCAGGTGGCTCGCTTCCTTGACCATGGCCGCCGAGACGGCGGTCATCGCGACCAGCAGGACAAAGACGCCGGCCTCGACGGACGCGCGAGTCGACAGCCGACGGCACAACGCGTCCAACATGGCTTTGTGGTTGTTCTTCACGATTCGCCTCCCAGACTCGACGGCAGCAGAGGCGTCTGCTCCTAGAAAGCTCGTGGGCTTCCCGGCCGGGGACAAGGTCCACCTCCTTGTGGCCCGGTCCGTCGATGCGGGAAGTCTAACCCCGAAAGCACCGGCTGGCAGCCGGCGGGCCAAGTCATGTGTCAGCCCACAGACACGTTTCGGGTGCTGGAAGGGGCTCCTGTCGCTATAAATGGAACCGACGTCAGAAACGGACCGCCCGATCGCATTATCGGTCCTGATTTTCTTTCTTTGCCGCACGACCGCTCCCCCAGAGGCCTGAATCCACTTATGACGCCCATGGAGATCCTTATCGCGGCCGTAATCGGGCTGGTCGCCGGGGTGGTCGGGGGCCTCTGCGGCATCGGCGGCTCGATCATCATGCTCCCCGCTCTCGCGCTGGTGTTCGGCTACGACCTGCCCGACGGCGAGCCCGACCCGACCCGCAACGCCCACCACCTCTACATGGCCGCGGCGGCGATGGTCAATGTTGTCGTTGCAGCGACATCGATCCGGCCGCACATCAGGGCCAAGGCGATCGACCGCGGCATCGTGATGCGGCTCGTGCCGCCGATGGCGATTGCGAGCATCGCCGGGGTGGTGCTCAGCAACGAGTTGCCCGGACGCTACCCAAAGGCGGCCCTGATCGTGTTTCTCTTCCTGTTCGTTGCGTGGACGCTGTTTACCGCGATCCGCAAGCTGCCGGAGCCGACGCCCGAGCAGCTCCGCGCGACCACGCCGCGAGTTGTGGGCATCGGGACGCTGGCGGGCTTTCTCGCCGGCTTCCTGGCGATCGGCGGCGGGATTGTGCTGGTGCCTTCGATGCAGATCATCGCCCGTGTGCAGCTCCGCCGGGCGATCGCCGCGAGCGCGGTGGCGATGTGCGCGGTGGCGCCGATCGGCGCTGTGCTCCGGCTGGCGACACTCGGGGACCACGACCTCGCCTGGATGGACGCGGTCTCTCTGGGACTGGCGATGGCTGTCGGGGCGGCGATCGGCTCACCGCTGGGGGCAAGGCTGACTCACGTGCTCAAGCTGCAGTATCTGCGCCTGGTGGTCGCGATCGTGCTCGGGGTTTCCGGAGCAAAAATGGCGGGCTTCTTCTAACGCCCCCGCATGCTCAGTCGGCGTCGCGCACGTAGTAAACCCCCGCATCAACCTCGGCGAAGCCGCGGGCGTTGAGCGCATTCTGCAGCGGCCGTTCGTGCGGCTCGACGGTGAAGTAGAACTCGCGCGCACCGAGCGCGGCCGCGTGCGCAGACGCGGCCGCGAGGGTGTCGTCCCAGGCCTTCGGCTCCGCGAAGAACGCAGTGACCGCGGCGTATCTGCCCCGCGTCTCCAGCGCGAAGGCTCCGCGATCGCCGAGCCGCCAGAACGCGTCGGGATCGATCCATCCGCCCTCCCATCGCGCGCGCAGCTGCTCGGCCGTCACGTCCGGCGCGGTCGGGTCCGAGTTGGCCATGTCGGCCACCAGCCCGAGGTCGGACGGCTGCACCGGTAGAAGAGCGGGTGGAGTTGCTTTGGCCTCGACCGCCTTTCCCAGCAGCGGCAACCGCTTGAGCAGCCGCCACCGGCGTGCGGTCAGAAACTCGATGTGCTCGGTCCAGGTCTCGCGGAAACGCTGGATGTAGATGTCTCGCGGAGAGGCGGCGAAGGTCTCGGGGATGGAGCGGATCATCTCGTCGTAGAGCGCGACCTCAAGCGATGGGTCGCGCGGGAAGTTCCAGGGGAACCCGAAGGGGATCGCCCAGCCGAGGGACTCGCTGGGCGGGCCGTGGGCTTGAGGAGACCACTCGAACGGTGGGTGGACGCCGATGTAGCCCGCCAGCGAGCCGTCGGCGCGTTCGGCGTACAGACGGCAACCCGGTGCGGCGTTCGCCTGGGCGAGCTGGTGTTCGACGTTCCTGAGGCACGATCGCCAGGCCCGCGGCAGTCGGGCCGTCGCCTCCAGCCAGAGGGCGTATTGCGGCGCAGCGTCTGCCATCGAACGGAACGGGCGGATCGTCCAGTCGGGCATCGCTTGGCTCCTGGGTGGCTATAGACGTGGCAGGATGTGCGTGTCGATGTCCTCAACCCATCGCCTCGCGGTCGCGGCATCGAACCTCTCGGGCAACTCGATCCCGGGATCGGCTTCCAGAAGGCTCTCGAGCAAGGCCTGCACAACGCGCGACGGCGGGAAGGGCCGCTCTCCTGCCCAGTGGTTGTGATCCACCCAGCTCAGGCGGACCCGGTGGGTCGTGGATTCTCCCCCGGCACGATCGATATCGATGACGTAGCGCCAGCCCTGGGGAACCTCGGTTTCCGAGCGGATATGGACGGTGGCGGCGTCGGGCATGGCGTCTTGGCAACCTCGCGGCGGACTGCCGCTAGAGTACATCACGGCACCGGTGGCCGGGTTGTTCGGCACGGCGGGCGTGGAGTCTGCTTCGGGGCTTGGAGGGTCAGGACTTTGACGTTTCTTCTTGAGATCGTGCGCCTCGGCATCACGAACCTGCGTCTGCACCTGCTGCGGTCGTTCCTGACGGCGCTGGGCATCATCCTCGGCGTGGGTGCCGTGATCACGATGGTTGCCATCGGCGAGGGCTCCAAGCAGGAAGCCCTGATGCAGATCGAGCGGCTCGGGGCCAAGAACATCATCCTGCGGAGCCAGAAGCCCCCGGAATCCAACACGCAGACCGGCGGGCAGCAGCGGAGCTTTGTCGTCGCGTACGGGCTGACGCGCGCGGACCTCGAGGTCATCCGGACCAACTTCGACGACGCGGAGGTGATCGCACCCATCAAAGAATTCGGCGGGCAGCTTATCAACGGCAACCGCCTGCAGACCAGCCAGTCGTACGGCGTGACGCCCGAGTTGCTCGACGCGGCCCGGCTGCGCGTGGACCGGGGTCGCTATATCACCCAGAGCGACTTGGACGAGAAAGCCATGGTCGCGGTGATCGGCAAGGACGTCGCCCGTCAGATGTTCCCGCAGGAGGACCCGCTGGGCAAGACCGTCCGCATCGACGACAAGCCGTTCCTTATCGTCGGCTTGCTGGCACCGGTCGGGCTGGCGGGGGGCTCAGGTGCCTCGCTGATCGGGCGCGATCTCAACCTCGACGTCCACGTGCCGATCACCACAGCGAGGTCGGTCTACGGCGACATCGTGGTCAAGCGTGAGAGCGGCTCGTTCTCTGGAGCCGAAGTCCAACTGTCGGAGATCTACGTCGTCTGCAAGGACCGCGAGAGGGTCATCGCCGACGCCGAGCGTCTCAACCGGATCATCGATGTCCGCCACGCGACGTCGCGTGACGTGGTCTCGATCGTGCCCTACGAGCTGCTCGAAGAGGCCAAGCGCACCGCGATGACCTGGCAGATCGTGCTCGGCGCGATCGCGGGGATCTCACTGCTTGTCGGCGGCATCGGCATCATGAACATCATGCTCGCCACTGTGCAGGAACGCACCCGCGAGATCGGCATCCGGCGGGCGATCGGCGCGACGCGGAACCACATCACCGCGCAGTTCGTTGTCGAGACCGGCGTGCTCAGCGCCGTCGGCGGCATGGTGGGCGTGCTGGTCGGCGTTGGCCTGAGCGTGGGCATGGACAGCCTCGGCCCGTGGATCAAGTCCACGTTTGACACCCAGACGGTGATCTCGGCCGAGGTGACCGGCTGGTCGGTCGCGCTGGCCTTTACGGTCGCGGTGCTCACGGGGCTCTTCTTCGGGATCTTCCCGGCGATCAAGGCGGCCCGGCAGGACCCGATCGTCGCGCTGCGCCACGACTAACCCGCAGCGATTGCACACCGCGCAAGAAAGCACGGAGGCGGGTGCCTCCGTGCTGTGCGTGGTGCGTGTGTTGTGCCCGGGCGATCCGGCCCGGATCAACCGAGCAGGTCGCGGAGCTCGTCGTCCACAGGGTTCCTGGCTCGGTCGTCCTTGGGGCCCTTGCCGCGCTTCTTGGTCGGCTTGGCCTCGGCGGCGACGGCTCCGGACTCCTCGTCGTCGGTGATGTCGTCGTCGTCATCATCGGGATCGTCGAGCAGGTTCTGCGCTTCGACCTGCGCCTCGAGCTCTTCGAGGCTCAGTTCCTCGTCGTCGGGACCGTCGGCGGCCTTGCCCTCTTCGGCCAGACGCCGCTTGTATGCCTCGACCTTGGGCTTGTCGGGCGCGAGCAGCAGGCTCGCCGAACGACCGGCCCAGCGCGGGGGCATCTCGACCTTCGCGATATCGGAGAGGTCATCGACGATCTGGCTGAGCCGCTCGATGCCGATTTCCTTATGCATCATCTCGCGGCCGCGGAAGCGCTGGGTGATCTGCACCTTGTGCCCCGCGAGCAGGAACCGCCGGGCCTGCTGCACGCGGATGAAGACGTCGTGCGGGTCGATCTTGACCGACCGCCCGAGGCGGATCTCCTTGGTCTCGCTCTGCTTGCTCTTGGCCCGGTTACGACGCTCCTTCTGCGCGAGGTCGTACTTGTACTTGCCGTAGTCCATGATCTTGCAGACCGGGGGCCTCGAGTCAGGGACGATCTCGACGAGATCGAGCCCCTGTTCCTGCGCCATGCGCAGGGCCTCCTGCGTCTCGATCACGCCGATCTGCTCGTTCTCCGAGCCGATCACGCGGATCGGTGAGATCCGGATCAAGAAGTTGACGCGGGTGCGCCGGACGGGCCCCGTGTCTCGATAAAAGCGTCTTCCTCTGGCGATGGTAAGGCCTCCTGTGTGTTCAGCGGCGAGAAACTGCGGTCACCACGGTGCCCCCGCGCCGACGCGGGAACTGACCGAGAATCGAATCAAGATGTGCGGGTTGTCGAGGGTTCATGCGTCAGTGACGCGACCCGAATACAGGCCAGCCGCAACCGATGTGGTGTCAGACACCGTCGATATGGGCACAGGCCGGACTCCGGGGAAACCACTCAGTTCGGACCGCACCGTGCGGCCCGACACGCCAAAGACTAACCCGGGCCCCCGTACAAAGCAAGCGAATCGGGCATCAGCCCGCCCCGATGGCCAGCCTAGACCGCTCTGAGACCGCCCTAACTGACGGCCTGGATGATGTTAAACGTGATGCTGACCGCCGCCACCGCACACAGCAGGAAGAACAGCCAGGGCCGGATCAGCTGATTCCCGCCCACGGAGCGGTCCTGCGGGATCTCCATCGACGTCGCGGCCTGGGCCTCCGCCGCGGCGAGCGTCGCCAGCGTGTCGGAGGGCAGCACGTCCTTGTGGGCGATCGTCGGCGATCCGCCCGAGCGGACCTCGCGAAGGTCGAGCAGCAGGTCGGCGCAGGAGCGGTACCGCTTGCGGGGGTCCTTGGCCATCATCATCTCGATGACCTCGGAGATCCCGGCGCCGAGCTTGGGGTTGACGTGGTCCGGCGGGACCAGTTCGGCCTTGAGGTGCTTGTGCATCACGGCCGACGGGTTTTTGCCGTCGAAGGGCACGCTGCCGGTGACCATGTGGTAGAGCGTCGCGCCGAGTGAGTAGATATCCGCCGGCGGGCCGATGTCCTTCTCGCCCCGGATCTGCTCGGGCGAGATGTAGTACGGCGTGCCGAACGCCTTGCCCGCCTCGGCCTCGGCCGCTTCCTTGTCGGTGATCGCCCGGGCCAGACCCATGTCGGCCAGCTTGGCGACTCCCTCGGGCGTGATCATCACGTTCTTGGGCTTGACGTCGCGGTGGATCAGGCCCTTGGCGTGGGCGTGGTCGAGGGCTTCGGCGATCTGGATGATCGTGTCCAGCGCCTCGGCCTCGCTGAAGCGACGGTGCTTGACGATGTCGTCGTAGACGGTCCGGCCGTCCACGTACTCCATGACGAAGTAGTAGAGCTCACCTGACCGTCCCACGTCGAACGCCTGCACGATGTTGGGGTGGTTCAGCTGCGCCGCGGCACGGCCCTCGGCGTAGAACCGCTCGATGAACTGCGGATTCGCAGCGAACTTGGGCGGCAGGATCTTGATCGCCACCGACCGGTCGAGGCTGATCTGGTTGGCCTTGTAGACCGTCGCCATCGCCCCGGCACCCAGCTTGCCGAGAATCTTGTAGCCCGGGATCTTCTGCCCCGACCGCTCGGCCTCGATGATCTGGCGGAGCCGGGCGATCTGTCGCTTGGTGACGTAGTTGTTCTCGACGAGGGCCTGGGCCAGCGAGAGGTGGCTCTGCTGCTGCTCGCGGAGCTTCTTGACCCGGTCGTTGGCCTCGGAGACCTCGTCTTCGGTCGCGAGGCCCTGCTCGATGACAAGCCGCCCGACGAGCGTGTCGACGTTGGTGCCCTCGGGGAGGGCGTCCTGCAACGCCTGCTCGGCGTCGCTCACCGTCGAGGTATCGCCCGGTGGGACCGGACGGGTATCGCCGGCCCCGTTGGGGCCAGTGCTGCCAGCGTCCTGCTCGCGTGTTTGATCACTCATTGGCGTGTGTCGTCTGTCAACAATCTCGGGGCCGAACGCTCGCCCTCTCTCCATACCCGCTCGGGTGAATACCGGTTCGATTCTACCGGCTCTGGCGGTGTCGGATCAGAAGCGGTGGACAAGAGACGCAACTCCCGGGTTTGCGGACGACATCTCGGTCCGAATACCTCCGGCCGCGGCCGCGGCGTAGGCTAGCGGAGACGACCGGAACACGCGCCACGGACGGGCCTGACTGTGAAAACTATGGACCTCGACCACCTTCTCGATGACCTGACACCCCCCCAGCGGGAGGCCGCCACCCACACCGAGGGGCCGCTCCTGGTCCTCGCGGCTGCGGGCAGTGGCAAGACCCGGGTCATCACCCGACGCATCGCCAACCTGATCGGGTGCGGCGTGCCGGCATGGTCAATCCTCGCGCTCACCTTCACCAACAAGGCCGCGGGCGAGATGCGCGAGCGGGTCCACACGATGCTCAACCCCGGCGGCGACGACAGCCGCCTGACCCGGGGCCTTACCGTCAGCACTTTCCACGCCCTCTGCGCCAGGCTGCTCCGCCGCTACGCCGAGTTGGCCCTGCATGACGGCGTCAACCTCGGCATCAAGCCCGATTTCACGATCTACCCCACCGCCGACCAGCTCGCGGCCATCAAGTCGGCCGTGCTGGCCCTGCAGCTCTCCACCAGCAACTGGCCGCCGCGGAGCGTGCTCAGCGCGATCTCGGCCGCCAAGAACGAACTGCTCGACGCCGAGGCCTACGCGGCCCGGGCGTCCGACTTCTACTCCAAGAACGTCGCCAAGCTCTACACCTCCTATCAGGCCAAGCTCCGCGCCGCCAACGCCGCGGACTTCGACGACTTGCTCGTCCTGACCGCCAAGATGCTCAAGGAGTCGGCCGCGGTCCGAGAGGAGTGCCAGAAGCGCTGGCAGTACCTGCTCATCGACGAATATCAGGACACCAACCACGCCCAGTTCGTCATCGCTTCGCTCTTGGCCGGCAACGGACCGGAGGGCGGCATCGGGCCCAACATCTGCGTCGTGGGCGACCCGGACCAGGCGATCTATTCGTGGCGCGGGGCGGATATCGCCAACATCCTCGAGTTCGAGGAGCGTTACCCCAATGCCGCGGTAATCACGCTCGGCGAGAACTTCCGCTCGACCGCCCCGATCCTCGCGGCGGCCGACACCTTGATCCGCAACAACAAGCAACGCAAGCACAAAGACCTCTTCACCAGCCGCGAGGGCGGCGAGCCGGTTTCAGTCTTCCTCTGCCGCGACGAACGCCACGAGGCTCAGCTGGTCACCGACTGGCTCAAGTCTCACGCCGAGAACGAGGACGGCGAGGGTGCCCGCTGGCGCGACATGGCCATCTTCTACCGCACCAACGCCCTCAGCCGCGTGATGGAGGACGCCCTCCGCGAAGCCGGCGTGCCCTACGTCATCGCCCGCGGCACCGCGTTCTACGACCGGGAGGAGATCAAGCACGCGCTGGCCTATCTCCGCGTCGTCGCCAACCAGGCCGACGATGTCTCGCTCGACCGAGTCGTCAACACCCCCGCCCGAGGCATCGGCAAGACCTCGCTGGACAAAGTCCGCGATGTCGCGCAGGCGTCCGGCATCCCGCTGTGGGACGCGCTCAACACCGTCGACGACGTCCCCGACCTCTCCGCTCGCGCGACCAACGCCATCAAGACGTTCGTCGAGACCGTCCGCAACTGGACCGGGGGCGGGTCGTTCATGGGGCGCGAGGTCAGCGGCTCGCTGGCCGAGCTGGTCGAGCGGGTCATCCGCGAGAGCGGGCTCGAGTCGATGTACTCCAAGCAGGCCCAGACCAGCAAAAGCGAGAGCGACGCCGAACGCCTCGACAACCTCAGCGAACTGGTCAGTTCGGCCGCCCAGTTCGAAGAGGAGTACGACGCGGCGTCCGACCCGTTCGCCTTCCCCACCGGCGACGGATTCGATCCGGCGGCGGACCTGGCCACGCAGGCCGAGACGCCGCCGCTGCTGGCGATGCTGCGGGCGTATCTCGAACGCGTCTCGCTCGTCGCCGACGCCGACGCGGTGGACCCCTCGCACGGATCGGTCACGCTCATGACGCTTCACGCGGCCAAGGGCCTGGAGTTCCCCGTCGTTGCGGTGATCGGTCTCGAGGAGGGGCTGCTCCCCCACTCCCGAGCGCAGACCTCCGAGTCGGACCTCGAAGAAGAACGCCGGCTCTGCTTCGTCGGCATCACGCGGGCCATGCAGCACGTGCAGCTCAGCTGCGCGAAGTACCGTACCGTCCGCGGCATGTCCGAACGCACCATCCCCAGCCGCTTCATCGAAGAGCTGCCCCGCGAACACACGAAGATCAGCGACCAGTCCGACGCCTGGGCCGATACCGGCGGCGGCTTCGACGACGAATTCGACCAGTCCGCCCGCTCCTACGAGACCAAACCCGGCGGCAAGCTCGCCCAGGCCCAGCGCGAGCTGCCCGTCGGCAGCAAGGTGCGCCACCCCCAGTTCGGTGTCGGACAGGTGCTCAGCCTCGAGGGCGGCGCGAGCGTGCGTGCCAAGATCAAGTTCCAGCACGTGGGCGTCAAGACGTTGGTCCTGGAATATGCACGGCTCACGCGCCTCTGACCGCCCACTGCGCCGCGACAATGCGCACTGTGCAACCTCGAACACCGCCGCCCGTATACCGCGGCTGTGACCGGCTCGCGATCACCCAACCTGGACCCACACGTCACCTGGCACGCCCACCATCAGGCCGGGCCGTTCCGCATCACGCACAAGGCGTACGACGGGGCGTTCCGGCAGGACTGGCACGCGCACGGCGAGGCCAGCATCGACTTTGTCCTCGCCGGGAGCGGCATCGGAACCTACGAGCGGGAAGACGTCGTCTCCCGCGCCGGCACCGTCGAGTTCTTCGCAGCGGGCATCCGCCACCGGTTCGCCTCGCACTCCCGCGGCATCCGCACGCTGCACATCGTGATTCCCGCCGATCTGCCCCGAGAGATCGGGCTCGACAGCGACACGCTTGTGCGCACGCTGGACGCCACCACCGCGCTGCGCCCGGCCGCCGAGCTGGTGCGGGAGGTCTCGCACGAACCCGCACCCGACAAACTCCTGCTCGAGTCGCTCGCGATGCAACTGCTCCACGAGCTGACGCCGCAGGAGGCCGCCCGAGCTGACGACGGCGCGTGGGTCGCGGAGATCCGCGAGCTGCTGCTCGAAACGCCCGAACTCGCGTCGAGCCTGAAGGATGTCGCGGCGAGGGTCGGCCGGCATCCATCCCACGTCGCGAGACACTTCCGGCTCGCGACCGGTGTCACGATCGGCGAATACGGCCGCCGCGTGCGGCTGGCTCGGGCAGCCCGGTCGATCGCCACGCACCCCGCCCCGCCCCTCGTCCAAGTCGCCCTCGAGCACGGCTTCGCGGATCAGTCGCACTTCAGCCGGGCGTTCCGGTCCGCCTACGGCTGCACGCCGCTGGCGTTTCGCAAACGCCTCGGCCTTGCGCCCGCGTCCTGACCGGCCACCCATCTCATCGCGAACGCCGACGCCCCGCGAGCAGCCAGACCGCCAGCGGCCCGACCGACGCCGGCACGGGCACGGCGTAGAGCTCAAACGCGCTGTCGCTGTCCTGATAGCCCGTCCACTCCGACGACGCCCACGAGTAGGTCGCGGACCATCCGTTGAAGAAGTCGGCGTCCTGCCACTGCCACGCGTCCGAGGCCGAGTTTGTCTCAATCATCCCTGCGCTGACCGCGATGAAGTACTGCTCGCCCGCCGTGGCCGCGAAGGGCGCGGCAAGTGTCGCCGTGTGCCGGTACTCCCTCGCCCCGTTCGGCGCGAGCCGGCCGGTCTCGGTCGGCGAGGTGTCCGCGATGTCGAACACCTCGACCGCGAGCAGCGCGCCGGGCAGTAGGTCGCCGCCCACGTCCGTCGCCTCGAAGAACTCGATCTGGAACGTGTCGAAGTTGGTCAGGTCGTCGTGCCTGTGCCTCGAGCTCTGCCCCCACCAGACGACCCGCGAGATCTCCGCGTCCGCCGCGAGCGTGAAGTCGTCCGCGTGCTTGTAGTTCTTCCGCACCCGCGGCTCGGACTGGCTGTACCAGCCGAGGCCGACGTTGTCGGGGTTGGCGGTGGTGGGCTGGCTGTAGACGGAAACATCAAGGGCGTGGGCCGCGGCCGAGACAAGCATGAACGAACCGGCTGCGGCGGGGATAAGCATTCGCATGGCTGGGACTCTCCTTCAAGGGGTGGAGCGTCCATGATGGGCAGAACACTCCCGTGGAGATTGGACCACAGTTGCGCCGAGCGCAGCTTCTTCCGCTGGCGAGCGTGCGATCCGGCCGGCCCGACGCGTTCTTTGGGGCGAGGCTGTGCGCGGTCTTCGCCTTATCCGCAGCGCTTCCCTGGACGCGACCAGCACTCAGGGTGCCGCGTGCTTATCGATCGCCGCCGCTGGGCGCCGCCCGCGGCAGGTCGAAGCACATCGAGACCTGGCTGCCGTAGATCGGGTAGTCGATCCTCGCGCGGTAGACGCGGTACTCCCGCGGGTTCCAGTCCAGCTTGCCGAAGACCTGGGAGAGCAACGCGCCGTAGCGCGGCACCGTGGATGAGCCGATGCGTTCAGCGGTGTGGCCGAGCGACTCGATCGACTCGATCATGTCGAGCAGGTCGAGGTCACGCGCGCGATCGTTGACATCCGCCACGCCCTCCATCGCGGTGTCGTAGATCCGCAGCCGCGGATCCGAACCGGGAAAGACATCGTGGTGAACGATCGCGTCGAGCTGCAGGACCTTGCTCGGCAGCGGCACCTCGGCGAAGACGAACCCCTGCCGGTTGTCCCCGGTGTCGAAACGCTTGGGCAGCTCGTTGAAGTTTGCCTCCGCGAGCGCGAGATCCCGCGTCGCGCCGGGCCCAAAGCCCTTCGAATCCAGCGTGTAGTGCACCACCTCACCGGTGCGGTGCACACCGATCTGCGGTACCGGCGAGCTGCTGAACTCCTTGAGTACCGAGTCGTGCAGGCCGTCGAGGGCGGTTCCGTCGAGCGACATCGGGCGGCGGCCCGCCCGGTCGGGGCTCATCCGCCGCGTCGCGAGCTTGACCGACGCGCCCGGGCGCAACCGCTGCAGACCGAAGAGGCCCGAGACCCAGACCAGGTCGAGATGTTCACCATCGGCCGACGGGCGGATCAGGGCGGTCGCGAGGATCGTGTCGGCACGAACCCCTTTAAGCTGGCTCATCGCCTTGAACGCCGACTGCTTCCACCGGGTCTCGAAGTCGCGCCGGGCCTCGGGCACCCACGCCGAGACGATTGCGTCGAGCGCGCCGCGGTCGCCGAGCTCATCGCGGATCAGCCCGGCGAAGCGGTCAACGGCCTGGGACGCGTCTGCGATGAGGGACGACTCGACACCCTGCTTGGACGCCTCGGCGAGCACCCGGCGGAGCGGGTCCGGGCCGGGGAAGCGGTGCAGCGCGGACATGGCGTCCGAGCTCTTCACCGCGCGGAGGACGCGGCTGGCCAGCACCTTGTCGATGTTGATCTGGCGGGCGAGTGCCTGCGGCCCCTGCGGGCTGCCCGGCACCGCGTCGAGAACTCGACCAAGAGATTCCACTAGATCCGAACCCGTCCGGATGATCCGGACCTCAAGATCAGGCGTGGAGGCGTCGGTCTGAACGGCTTGCTCGGGCATCTGGAGGCCATCCTACTCGTTCCTGGAGCTGAGTGCGAGGATGCCGGATAAATTCTGGAAGTTTCCCGGAAACATCTTGGAATCGGACGTTGCCCCGGGTAGGCTTCCTCGTAACACGACTCGCGGCGATCACGGCACGGGCGATCCCGGACCGGTTCGACGCTCCACGAATCAGGAGAGTTCAGATGCACTGTCGCCTCGCATGCAAGGTCGCACTCGCCGCGGCTGCGGCCATCGCAACGCACGCCGTTGCGGATATCACCGTCGTGAACTTCGAGAATGGCGCCGAAGGCTGGGAGGGGCCTCAGGGCTTCGGCGGTAGCACCTTTATCGACCCGACCAACGGCGTGGGCGGCAGCGCGGGCTTCCGCACGCAATTCCACGACTTCGGCGTCGCCTTCACCAACAGCACCAACCCGGCGTTCGTCGGCGACTTCGGCGGGTACTCCGAGGTCACCGTCTCGGTGGACGTCAAGGTCGACAAGATCGGGAGTTTCCTCCCCGTGTCGCGACCGTTCATGCTCGAACTCCGCGACTACGACTCGGCCCAGGGCGGCTACCCGTGGACCAGCGTCTTCTACCTGTTCGACTGGATCTCCGAAGACAACAACAGCGACTACCGCACCTATTCGGTGACGATCTCTGATCCGGACTCGACCGACCTCCCGGCCGGGTGGGGCGGATACGGCGACTACGACCCCGACACGTTCGAGACGCGCCTGCCCCCGAACATGACCTTCGCGGATGTTCTGGCCGGCGTCGACGAGATGGTGTTCTCCACGCTGCTGCCGGACTACTTCTTCACCGACGACGACTTCGACGTCACCCTCGACAACATCACCATCTCGACGGTCCCCGCGCCCGGTGCCGCGATGGTGCTCGGCCTCGCCGGCATCGGCGCGATGCGTCGGCGGCGCTAAACAGCGGACGCCAACCGACTTCCTCTAAGAGCCCGGAGCCGCGAGCGGTCCCGGGTTCTTTTCTGCGCCCCGTGCCCGCCGTCCACGCCCGCCGCGGCTCAGCGTCCCTTCCGCTTCGTCTTGCCCGCTCTGACACCCGGCATGCCCGCCTTCTTGCGCCGCCCGCCGCCACGCCCGCTGAGCGCGTTCTCGATCGCGGTCCGCGTCAGCAGCAGCGGCGGGTAGTCGTCGGGTCGCTTCGGGGGCGCCGGGCTCAGCAGATCAGCACTCGCGGCCGAGGCTGCCTCGGCCTGCTGGGCCGCGTGCTCATCCAGCAGCTTGCGGACAATGACCGCCTGGTCGCGGAGGTCCGCGGCCTTCTCAAACGCCATCTCCTCCGAAGCCGCGAGCATTTCCTCCTCGAGCATCTTGAGCAGGGCCGAGGCGTCGACGCGTTCCTCGGTGGTCGCGACCGCCTCGCGGGCGCTGCGCCGGGCCTTGAGGTCCGACTCGATACCGCGGCGGATCTCCTTGACGATCGTCGTCGGCGTGATGCCGTGCTCGGTGTTGTACGCCACCTGCTTCTCGCGCCGGCGGTCGGTCTCGTCCATCGCGGCCTGCATCGAGGGCGTGACCGTGTCGGCGTAGAGCACGACCTTGGAGCTCGAGTTTCGCGCCGCACGCCCGATCTGCTGAATCAGGCTCGTCGCCGAGCGGAGGAAGCCCTCCTTGTCGGCGTCCAGGATGCCGACGAACGAGACCTCCGGCAGGTCGAGCCCCTCGCGGAGCAGGTTGACCCCGACGAGGATGTCGAACTCGCCGGACCGCAGATCGGTGAGGATCGTGATCCGCTCGAGCGTGTCGATCTCCGAGTGCAGGTAGCGCACGCGGAAGCCCTGCTGGTCGAGATAGCTGGCCAGGTCCTCACAGAGACGCTTGGTGAGCGCGGTGACGAGGGCCCGGCCGTTGGACGCGACGCACTCGCGGCAGCGCTCCAGCAGGTCCTGCACCTGCCCGGACGCCGGCCTCACCTCGATCTCGGGATCGAGCAGGCCCGTCGGGCGGATGACCTGCTCGTGCACCACACCGCCGGAGCGTTCGAGCTCGTAGGGGCCGGGGGTTGCCGAGACGTAGAGCGTCTGCGGCACGATGGCCTCGAATTCCTCGAACCGCAGCGGGCGGTTGTCGAGGGCTGCGGGGAGGCGGAAGCCGTGCTCGACCAGCACCTCCTTGCGCGCGCGGTCGCCGTTGTACATCGCCCTGATCTGCGGCACGGTCACGTGCGATTCGTCGATGATGAGCAGCCAGTCGCGGAAGTTGGGCCGTGCCTTGGTCGCGCCGGATTCGACGCCCCCGGCCGCTGCGACCGGCCCCGCGGCACCGTCGGCGGCGGGGGCGAAGTCGAAGTAGTCCAGGAGTGTGTATGGCCGCTCGCCGGGGGCACGCCCGTCGAAGTATCGCGAGTAGTTCTCGACGCCCGAGCAGTAGCCGACCTCCTCGATCATCTCGATGTCGTACTTCGTGCGCGCAAGCAGACGCTGGGCCTCGAGCAGCTTGCCCTGCGCGCGCAGCTCCAGCACGCGGGCGTCGAGATCGGTGCGGATCTGCGAGATGATCGGCTCGAGCTCCTCCTCGGGCATGACGTGGTGGACCGCCGGGAACAGGAAGAACTGCCGTTCTTCGGCCAGCAGCTCGCCGCTGGTCGGGTTGATCAGGTCCACCCGGTCGATCTCGTCTCCGAAGAGCTCGATCCGCACGGCGAACCGCTCGTAGGCGGGCCACACCTCGATCGCGTCCCCCCGCACGCGGTAACGCCCGCGCTTGAACTCGATGTCGGTCCGCTGATACTGCATCGCGTTGAGCGCCAGGAAGAAGTCGCGCCGGTTGATGGTGCTGCCTTTGGTGATCGTCAGCAGCCGCTGCGAATAGGCGATCGGAGAGCCGAGGCCGAAGATGCAGGAAACGCTCGCCACCACCACCGTGTCGCGCCGGCCGAGGATGTTGCTCGTCGCGGCCAAGCGCAGCATGTCCAGATCGTCGTTGCGGCTGGCGTCCTTCTCGATGTAGATATCGCGCGAGGGGATGTACGCCTCGGGCTGGTAGTAGTCGTAATAACTGACGAAGTAGTTGACGCTGTTGTTGGGGAAGAACTCGCGGAGCTCTTCGTAGAGCTGGGCCGCGAGAGTCTTGTTGTGGCTGATGATGAGCGTCGGCTTGTTGAGCTGCGCGATGACGTTGGCCATCGTGAAGGTCTTGCCGGTGCCGGTCGCCCCGAGCAGGCAGGCCAGCGGCGCCCCGCCCTTGAGGTCGCGCGTGATGCCCTCGATCGCGCCGGGCTGGTCGCCGGTCGGCGTGAAGGGCGCCTGCACGTCGAATCGCTGCTGTCGAGACTGATTGGAGGGCGACTTGGCTGAGCCGGGGGTGATCATGTCCGTATCGTAGAAGCGCTCCAGACCCTACTCGTACCGCACCCCATCATGCTCGATCCACCCGCCCTCACGCCGGTTGCCGGGGTCGTGGTGCGTCCAGTGCAGCGTCCCGCCCTTCTCCGTCCACTCGTACTGGCCGCGGATGAGAATGGTGTCGCCGTCCCGCAGCGGTACCCGCTCGGCCAGATCGATGTTGTGCGCTACCAGCAGCGTGCGATCCCTGGACAGTTCGACGAGGAACCGCTGGTGGCGGCTGCCCTCGTTGTCGTCGGGCAGGATGTGCACGACCTCACACCGCACCGTGACCATCACGCCGGAGCGCTGCTCGGCAAAGAGTTCCTCGACGAGCGCCGCGTCGTCGGCGACCCCGGTATCGGGAGCGCTGATCTCCCGCTGGGGCGTGGCGGTCGATGAGGGCTGTCCTTCTTCGGAGGACGAGAGGTCGATACCCAGCACCCGCGCCAGCAGCACGATCGCCACCACGAGCACGATGCCGCCGATACCCAGACCGGCCTTCTTTGGCTTTGCCATACGAGAATCTCCGTGGATTGCCCGAGCATACACCCGTCTCGGTCGCGGCGCGGCCGCGATTCGAGGCTTCAACTCCGCGAACTGAGCAACTCCCGCGGGCGCATACGATTCAGCCGCAACACGGCGGGAACGCTCGCCAGCAGGCAGATCACCAGCACGATGCCGCATCCGGCCAGGATCGGCAGCGGCGGCGGGCGGAGGTCCCACACCACGCCCAGCAACGACCGGTGCAGGTGCTGCGCAGCCAGTGAGAGCTGGATGCCCATGAGCGTGCCGAGGATGCCCGCAGCGATCGCGATCAGAACGGCCTCGGCCGCGACCATCCGAGCGAGCATGCCCCGGTGCCCCCCCACCGCCCGCAGCACGCCCAGCTCGTACCGACGCTGCTCGACGCTGTTGATGATCACGTTGGCGACACCCAGGCTCGCGATCAGCATGTTGAGCACCGCGACGAGCGATGTGGCGTACAGCATCGCGCGCATGAACTCGATGATGTCGGCGAGGATCTGCCGCCCGCTCCCGGCGTCGAGGATGCCGTACGGCGCCATCTCCCGCCAGATCGCGTCCACCGCCTCGTCGTCCCGCGTGTCCGGGTCGAGGCCGATCTGGATGAGGTTGATCGAATCGGTGCCGAACCGCTCGCGCAGGTCGTCGCGGGAGCCAAACACCGCGTGCAGCGCCTGCTGCGTGTACTCGGCGCCGACATCAAAGAACTTGCTGACGATCTCCAGCCCCGGGCTGGTCACGACACCGACGATCTCGAACTCGTGCTCCACGCCCTCATCGCGGCACGAGAACATGTCGCCGATGTGCAGGTCCTGGGCGACCTGGAACTCCCGCGCGACGATCACCGCGCCGCCCTGCTCGAGCCGTCTCAGCGCGACCTCCGGATCGCCCTCGATCCACGTCAGCGTCGCCATCTCAAAGAACGGCCCGGGCTCGAAGGCGATGAACGTCGTGTAGTACTGCTGCAGCGCCCGCACGCCGAACGCGTCGGTCTCGACCGGATGGAGCGTGATCGCGCACGTTCCGGTGACGAACGGCATCGCGTCGAGCTTGTCCTGGGCTTCCGGCGGGATGTTCAGCCCGCTGACGAACGCGTCAGGGAACTGCAGCTTCTCCAGCCAATCCCGAATCAGCGCCCCGCCCTGGGTCCAGAGCCCGACCATCAACGCCAGGCCCGCCATCATCGCCCCGGCCGTGAAGCCATACCGGAACGGCGTCGCTGCGACGAGCCGCTCGACCAGCCCCCGCGGCACGCCCAGCGCCCGCACGATGAGCGGCCCGCACACCCGCGTGACGAGAATCATCACCGGCACCGACAAGAAGAAGTACCCGAAGAACACCGCCGGCAGGCCGACTGTCGCGTACGCCCAGAACATCGTCTGCCCGTCGCGGGGCACGAGGAATGTCAAGAGCTGAATACCCAGGCCGAGCACCGCGACCAGCGTCGCGGCCGCGATGATTTTGCGACTCGGTGCCGCCGCCCGCGAGGCCATCGCCTTGAGCGGGCTCGTCCGCGCCGCCCGCCACGCTGGCCACGCCGCGCCGAGCAACCCCGCGATCAGACTCCCCGCCGGCGCGAGCACCAGCCCCAGCGGGTTGATGATCGTGCCCTCGGGGACATACTCGCGGAACGCCGACACGACCGCGGCCGCGATGCCCAGCCCCAGCGGCACACCGATCGCCGCCCCCGCCAACCCGATAAACGCGCCGACCAGCAGCTGGAATGCCGCGAGCTGCGTGCGACTCGCCCCGACGCAGCGGAGCATCGCCAGCTCGCGCTGCTGCTGCGCCGCGTCCACCGTGAGCCCCGTGAAGATGATGAACGCGGCGGTAAGAAACGCCAGCACCGTCGCCAGGATGAGCCCGAGCTGACTCGAGGCCAGATTCTTTTCGACATTGGCGGTAACCCGCGCGGTGGTCGTGAGCACGAACCCCTCGGGTACCTCCGGGCTGTGCTTGGCTGCGAACTCGGCCGGGTCGACGCCCGGTGCCAGCTTTGCCTCGATCTCGGTCAACTTGCCCCCGCCGCCGGTCGCCGAGGCCAGCGATTCGAGCGTGGTGTACGCCTGGGGCCGGCCCCCGAGCGGTGCCTGCCTGGCGATGCCCACGACGGTGAACTCCGCCGGTGCGCGCAGCAGTCGCCTCACACGGAGCCGGTCGCCCAGCCGCAGCCCGACGGTGGCGTTCAGCCGCACAGCCACGTCGGCCGTCTCCACACTGTCGGGGATCTCGACCGCCGCTGTGTCTGTGACCGCCGTGCCGACGGTGATGCCGTAGCGTCCCGAGCCGCGGTCCTCGGCCTGATAGCCGTAGGTGAGCCGCTCGGTGACAAGGCCGTCCACGACGATCTCGCCCGGGGCCTCGGGTAACCGCCCGGCCACCAGTTCGACCGGCCGGAGCTGCTGCCACGTGGCAAAGTCGACGCCGTAGACGACCGTGGAGAGATCGAGCGTGCGAGGCTCGCGGGTCCACGCGCCGTCACCCCCGGCGGGGGGCGCGAGCACGTCGGTGGCGAGTTCAAGCCGGATCGACTCCTGCCGCGAGGGTGAGGCGACTTCCACACCCGGCCAGGTCTCGACTCGGGAGAGCCAGTCGGCCTGCACCGACTTGACCGAGGTCGCGGGCTTGAGCACGACGTCGGCCGCGCCGACCGTGCGGCTGAGCTGGCCGCGGATCGCCGCGTTGAGCGAGGCCATCGCGCTGGACACCACCGTGATGAGCGCAGCCGACAGCGCGACCGCCAGCACGATGAGGATCGTGCGGCTAGGCCTGACCCAGAGCCTGCTGATAGCGAGCCGCCACACCGGCCGCATCAAGCCCCTCCGTTTCCATTTCGCCCCGGACGCGGCCGTCCTGCAGCAGGAACGCCCGCCGGCAGTGCGCTGCCGCCGCGGGCTCGTGCGTGACCATCAACACCGTCATCTCGTGCTGTGCCGCCAGCGTGCCGAGCAACGACCACAACCGCTCGGCGTTCTCTGAGTCCAGGTTCCCCGTCGGCTCGTCGGCCAGCAGGACGGGGGGTGAATAGAGCAGCGACCTGGCGATCGCCACGCGCTGCTGCTCGCCGCCGGACATCGCCTCGGGCCGGTGGCTGGCGCGGTCCTCGAGCCCGAGCAGTTCGAGCAATTCGAGCGCGCGGCGGCGGAGCTTCTTCGGCTCGTCCCCGGCGAGCAGGCCGGGCAGCTCGACATTCTCGGCCGCCGAGAGCGTGGGGATCAGGTTGAACTGCTGGAAGACGATGCCCAGGCCGCGCCTGCGAAAGTCGGTCGCCTCGCGCTCGGAGAGGTCATGCACGCTCCGCCCGCCGATGAAGATCTCGCCCGAATCCGGCCGGTCGAGCGTCGCCAGCAGGTGCAGCAGCGTCGATTTGCCCGACCCCGACTGCCCCATGATCGCGTAGAACCCCGGCTCGGCGATCTCAAGAGACGCCCCGCGCAGGGCGGGCACCTCACGGTCGGCCAATCGGTACGACTTGTGCACATCGATGCAACGGATCATGAGCGCAGCGCAAGAGCCTCCCGGCGGTTGTTCGAGAGGAAGCCTACAGCGTTTCACCCCCCGGTGTGAAACTTCGTCGGTGGATTCTCCTGCACGCGGGCCGCCCGGCTCAGCAGCCGGCCGTCCACTGGTTCAGGAACGCGATCACATCCCGGGTGTCGATCAGGCCGTCCCCGTTGGTGTCGGCGCGACCCTGCCCGCCAGACCAGGTGTTCAGGAAGCTGATCACGTCCCGGGTGTCGATCGTGCCGTCGGCGTTGAAGTCCGCGGCACAGACCGGCGGGTCGAACCGCAGGCCGTCCCACCAGACCGTGAAGCCCGCACCCCACGTGTCGGCGTGGAGCGCGATGCCCCGAATCGAGGTGATGTCCGGAGCCCCCTGCACCGTCCGGGCCCACGCCCCGTCGCCGGCCAGCGGGATGCTCAGCTCGACCCACCGGCCGCGGGCCTGATTGAGCGCGTCCTGGGTCGAGTGCAGCTCGATGAAGTCCCCGCCGTCAGCCAGCAGCCGAATCCACGGGCTGCTGTTCTGGAAGCCGAGGTTCTCGTTGTCGGCGTAGACCCACAGGTGAATCCGCTGCACCGCAGAGAGATCCCACGAGGCGACACCCACGCCCGGGTAGGTCGCGGCGTTGTCACCGCCGCCCGTGGCGATGTACTCCAGCGAGCTCTGACCCTCACGCACCATCGCGTCGTCATCGCGCACCAGCAGCTGCCCGTTCTGCGCCCAGGTCGCCCAGTCCGCGGCGTTCTGCTCGGTGAGCTCGAGCGGCGGGAAGTACTGCACGCCGCCGCCGATCGAGAGGGTCCGCTCAAACACCGCGGTGCCGGTCTGCCCGGCCCAATACGCGTCGTTGGCCTCGGTGATCGGCAGCCACGCGTAGTCGGTCTGCCCCTCGTGCTCGACCTCGAGAAGGAGCAGGCCGTTGGTGCCGACCACCGCGACATACCCGAACGGGTTCGGCCCCAGCGCATCGCTGGCGAACGTCTCGGGGATGATGTTCGGATCGATCGGCACGTTCGGCAGCGTCCACTCGCCCGCGCCGTCGGTCACGCCCGTGAACTTGACCAGATCGGTGATCACATCACCCTGCCCGGGACGCTCGGTCCGCTGGAACACCCGCACGGTCGCGCCCGCGAGCGGCACGCCGTCGTGCCCCAGCAGCCGCACGCGGCAGTGCTCGGGCAGCGCGTACAGATACTGGCCGTAGTACCCGTGCGCTTTGTCCAGCCACAGCGTCATCGCGTCGGCGCTGTGCTGGCTCACGAGGTGGTCCACGCCGTGCATCAGACCCGGGATCGCCCAGTAGGCCTCGCCCGAGACATGGTTCCGGTCCGCCGGAAGGTCCAGCCGGTAGAGATCGATCAGCCCGAGTTGGTGCCCCATCTCGTGGAGCAGCCCGTAGTCCAGGTCCTCACCCGGGTCGTAATAGCCGCTGAGCCGGAGCGTGCCGTCGGTCGCCTTGTACCGGAACGGGAAAACCGCAAAGTCGATCCGGTCGACCACCGGATCCGGCGCGTCGTCCGCCAGCGCCGCCAAGACGTCGAAGTGCACCCGCTTGTCCGTCCCCGCCGCCTCGAAGAGCTGGTTGAACCGGGCCATGTGCAGGTTCAGCCAGTCGAACAGGTCGTCCGAGACCGCGTTGTAATCCGGCGACTGCTCGCGGAAGTTCTCGATGTAGGTCAGGTCCGCAAACGAGAGGAACGCGACCGATTTGCTGTCAAGCACGAAGATGTTGTTCTCCGGCCGGTCGTCGGCGATGTCCAGCCTCGCCCCGATCTCGTGATGCGCACCGTCCCACGGCATCGACCACGAATAGGTCAGCGTCTCGCCCGCGTCGAGCGCGACAAACGGCGAGTCGCCGTCCACAACCCCGCCGTCGAGCGACCATGTGTAGGGCAGGCTCGCGATGTACGGCGTCGTGCCGCGGTTGCGCACGGTCATCGTGTAGGTGACCGTCTCACCGATCTCCGGCCAGCGCTGCGTGTCCTCGTCCTGCCCGGAGCCCAGACCCGTCGCCGCGGTCGTGATGTAGGGACCGAAGCCGCCGGGCTCGGTGATCTCGTGGTAGGTGTACGTCGGGTCGTACCGCGGGAATCGCGGCGTGCGCGAGACCGACACGATCTGCAGGTCAGTCTGCAGCCGGGGCGTCCGCGGCCCGACGCTCTCGACCTCCTCGGTCTCCGCCCCGCCATCAAAGACCGCGGTCACCGCGTAGTGGTACCGCACACCGTTGCTCGCCGTGTCGTCAACAAACGCCGTCGCGCCGGGATCGCCCACCACCGCGATCGGCGACAGCCCGTCCACGCTCGAGAACGGTGACAGCTCTCGGTAGACCGCAAAGCCCTCCAGCCGACCCATCGGGTCGGGGTAGGCGTCCCACTCCAGCGACACGCTGGCGTTGCCCGCGTAGGCGCGGAGCCGGTCCGGCGCCGGCAGCGGCAGGTCGAAGCCGAGCCCGTCGATCCACAGCACAAAGCCCGCGTCCCACGTGTCGGCGTGGATCTCGACCGAATCGACCGAGGACAGATCGGGCGTGCCGACGTCCGAACGCTCCCACACCGAGTCGCCCGCGTACGGGATCGCAAAGTCGGCCCAACGGCCCAGCGCATCGTTGAGCACGTCCACCCGCGGCCGGTACTCGACATACCCGCCGTTCGAGTACAGACGCACCCAGGGGCTGCCGCCCTGGAACGTAAAGTCGTTTTCGGCGTACGCCGAGAACCGCACGCCGCCCGAGCCGTCGGCCAGCATGTCCCACGACGCCGAGCGGTCGCCGGGCGACCACAGCCATGTGTCGAACCCGCCGCCGGTCTCGAAGCGGAGCGAGGCCGAGCCCTCAACGAATCGCTGCGTGTCGTTCGACACGTTCGCGAACGAACCCTCCGCCTGCGCGCTCCACGCGGCGGCGGACATCTCGGTCAACGCATCGGGCGCCGGCGGCGGATCGGCATACGCCGCGGCCGCGACCGCGCAGAACACAACACGCACACAGCGAATAAACACATCGAATCGCACGGCTCTCTCCTGGAGAACTCTCGGCCTGACCCGCCGTCCCCGGCAGATCGCCCCGCCCCAAGTCTAGCCGAAACTCACAGGCCTTCCGACTCTCCCTCACGCGCCACGCGCATTCCCGCACGCTGAATACGGAGCCGTGCATATCCACCCTGATGCAGCGCCGGATTGGTGTGATTCAGATGAAGAAACCGCACCTTCGCCCGCTCAGACTCCGGCAACGACGCGAACCGCTCCATGCTGTGCGTGATGAAGGGGTGCGGGAACCCGCTCATGTCCCGCCCGGGGATCTCGCCGTTGGCGAAGAACGTGCCGTCGAGATACGCGATGTCCACGCGCGCGATCATGTCCTCGATCCGCGTGCCCATCGCGTCCCATTCTTCCCACGAGTCGATATCCGGGATGAAGAGCACCGAACGCGTCGGGCCGTCGATCCGAAACCCGACCACCTCTGAGTATTCCTGCCGGTGCGGCACCAGAAACGGCGTGACCGAGAGGTCCTCACCGAGCGACACCGGTTCGCCCGCCGCGAGCGTGCGCAGCTCGATGTTCTCGTACCGCACGAGCTGGTCCCACGGCCCGTTGCTCTCCAGGAACTCCCGCATCCGCGGCATGGCGTGCACCGGCACACCGTCCGTCCCCATCGACTCGTGCCCCAGAAACATCAACCCCGTGTAGTGCCCGATGTGGGCGTGCGTGAGAAAGACACCATCCAGCGGTCTCGGCTTCGGTTCGCCGAGGTGATTCCCCGCCCTCCACCTCCACCGCGGCCCCTCCGCCTCGGCGTGCAGGTCGTACAGCTGTCTCCGGAAGTCCGGCGTCGCGTCGAACATCCACACACTCTCGGTGCGAGGGTCGATCAAGCCGAGACAGGCGACCATCCGCTGGCCGTTGGCCTCGCCCCACCGCTGATCGGCGAAACTTCCCGCCTGGGGCACGCCGCCGTCCTGCGCGATGCCAAGGACCACAACGCGGGGCGTCATGTCCCGACCATGACCGCCACACCCGCACAGCAGGCAGATCGCGACACTCACAACGAAAGATCGAATCATCCCCGCAGACTACCAGACGGTGCCCTATGCCGGCCTGATCCCCCGGTACAACTGCTGCACCCGCTCCGCCTCCTGCTTGCGCACCTGCTCAAGCACCAGCCGCGGCACGCGCCACTGGCCCTGCTCGGCGGTCACGTTCGAGCAGTGCTCGCTCAGGCACCGGTACAGCAGCTTGAACGCGTCACGCGGCTGGTGCATCTGGTCGAGTGCATCGACCACGTCACGCCCGGTCACGTCCTCGGCGAAGAGATCCAGCAGGCTGATCGGCTCGGCCTCCCGGTCGCGGCACGCCTTCAGCCGCGCGTCGCACAGGTCGTAGAGCATCGATCCCGTCCAGCTCAGGCGTTCGACCAGATTCTGCTTGTCCAGACGCGCCTCCTGAAAGAACGCGCTCGACTCCTTGAACAGCGCGTGCCGCAGATCGACCGGCAGCAGCATCTTGAGCCCGAACGACTCCTGCTGCAGGAACTTGTTGTTGAACATCGGCCAGACCACCGACCGCATGCGCTCCGGGTCGCCGTTGATCAGCGTCGGCTCGTCCACGCGGTCCACCAGCACCACGACACCGCCGTAGCCCAGGACACCGAGCACCCGCTTGAGCCGGTCCAGCATCGCGTAGCGCGTCTCGTCAGAATCGGTCAGCGGCAATACCAGCGACGACTGGTCCGCGCTGGCCAGCCGCCCCACCGTCGCCGAGAGTGAACGTTCCGTCCGACGCAACGTCCGCAGCTGCTTGCGGAGCCGCTTGCCCAGCAACAACAATCGTCCCCGCTCGAAAAGGAACTCCTTGGCCGCGAGCACCAGCCACACCGCCGCCAGCACGCCCGCCGCGATCTTGGCCGTCAGCGCCAGCGTCTCGGCCTCCTCGGCGACCCTGAAGTAGGCGTACCACGCCGCCGCCGCGGGGAGCACCCACCCGCCCCACGCCAGCGCCCGGAACAACAGCCGCTGCCAACTCGGCCACGCCCGAAGCCTCCGCCGCAGGTCCTTGCCGCGAGCCATCGCCTGCTCGGCGTTGTCGTAGACCGCCTGCAGCAGGAGCATGTCCCGCCGCAGCTCCGGCCCCGCCTTGCGGATCCGCTTGACCGCGTCGCTCGGCACCGGGCTCGGGGCGCTGACAGCCGAACCCTCGATGATCTGCTCGACGATCGAGGTCGTTGCGATCGACAGCAACGCGTCGATGTGATCGACCAGTCGCATGCTGGCCAGCGAGACCGCCGGATCGCTCTCCCCCGTCCGCTCGTGCAGACAGTCCAGCACCGCGTTGAGCCCGTCGTAGGGGATCACCCACACCCCACGACCCGGGTTGGCCAGGTTGTGGAGCCGGATGTGCTCGGCCAGCTGCATGCGTATTGCCGTTTTGCCCGAGCCCTTCTCGCCGAACACCACCGATGTGGACGGCCGCGCGAGAGAGCCCAAGATCTTCTCAAAGTCGGAATGCGCGGCGATCGGGCCGTCGATCGTCGTTGCCCCGCGCGCATCGGGCAGCCCGAGCCGGGCAAAGACCCCGTCATCACGGGCTTCCTCGCCCTTGAACGGGTTCTCCCTGATCGACCAGTGCTCAAAGAAGTGTGAGAGGTTCATGGCTGAGTGACCGAACCGACGCGAGCATCCACCAACAGTCTATCCACCCGCCGCGGGCACGCTGACGCAAGGCCCGCTACCGCCCGGAAGACAACCCCGGACAACAATCCCCGAGCGGCATATTCCCGGTCAGTGATCGACCCGGGTCCCCAGCTTGGGCGAGAGCTCCGCGAGGATCTCCTCAAGCGACTCCCGCGTCCTGGCCTCGACGTTCAGCCGCAGCAGCGGTTCGGTGTTGCTCTTGCGGACATTGCACCACCACCCCTTGCTTGCGAACGCATCGATCGTCACGCCGTCGAGATCGTCGATCTCGGCCACGCCCGCGTACTCCTCCCGGAGTGCGTCGAGAGCCTCGTCCTGCTCCTCGATCTCGAAGTTGATCTCGCCGGACTGGTAGTACTTCTTCGCCGGCGCGGTCAGCTCGCTCATCTTCTTGCCGCTCTTGGCCAGCACGCTCAACACCGTCGCCATCGCGATCGCGCCCGAGTCGGCGTTGAAGTTCTTGCGGAAGTAGAAGTGGCCGGAGAGCTCGCCGCCGAACTGGCAGCGATGCGTCGCCATCTCCTGCTTCATGAACACGTGCCCGACCCGCGAGCGGATCGGCTTGCCGCCCAGCTCGCGGATCGTCTCCTCGACCGCCTTGGTCGAACGCAGGTCGTAGACGATCGACGCCCCGGGACGCTGCTCGAGCGCGCTGGCCGCGAGGACCGCCGTCAGATGGTCGCACCCGATGATCTCGCCGTTCTCGTCCACCACCACGCACCGGTCGGCGTCGCCGTCGAAGCAGATGCCCAGGTCCGCCTTCTTGTCCACGACCGCCTTCTGCAACTGCGCCAGGTTCGACGCGACCAACGGGTTCGGCTCGTGCACAAACTCACCCTTGGAGTTGTCGAAGTTCAGCTCGACGATCTCCAGCCCCTCGATCTCCTTGCCCTTGGCGCCGAAGATCTTGGGCACCATCGTCCCTGCCATACCGTTCGAGGCGTCGATCACGACCTTGATCGACTTGCCGCCCATGTTCAGGAACCGGAGCACGTGCTGGCGGTAGGCGTCCCAAAGGTCACGCTTCTCGACCCGACCGTCCCGCGTCGACCGGCCCTTGTCCGCCGTCGCGGCATACTTGCGCACATCAGCCAGACCCGTCGCCTCGCCCACGGGCTTGGCCTCGATCTTGCAAATCTTGAACCCGTTGTACTGCGGCGGGTTGTGGCTGGCCGTCACCATAACACCGCCCGCGCAGCCCAGATGGTTGACCGCAAAGTACACAAACGGCGTGTCCACCAGACCGACATCGATCACGTCGCCGCCGAACGCCTGAACCCCGTCGATGAGCTGGGCCACCAGCGTCGGGCTCGACTGCCGCATGTCACGCCCGACCACGATGTTCCGCATCATCGGAGAGTTCTGCCCCTGCGCCTCGGCCTCCGCGAACAGGAACCGGGCCGCCCCCCAGCCGATCTGCCAGGCCATCTGGTCGCTGAGCAGATCCGGGTAGGTGCCGCGAATGTCGTAGGCCTTGAAGACGCGTCCGAGCATGAAGATCTCCCTGTGTCAAAGAGCAGAGGCAAAGAGCGGAGCTCTCACCGTGGTCAGGATGCATCCGGAACGATGAGGGGCGAACAATAGACGATCGCCGCGTGAAAGTCAGTTTTGTTCGTACTGTGATCGGATTAGAAACCACCGGCCGTCGCGCGAATCGCCCCGCGGGCTAGCTGTGGATGACCTCGGTCCGCACCCCCGCGGGCAACGCGTTCATGAACGCCCTGCCGTACCCCGTCGTCAGCACACGCGGATCCAGAATCACCACCCGCCCGGTGTCGCTGGACGACCGGATCAGCCGGCCGAACCCCTGCTTGAAGCGGATCACCGCCCGCGGCAGCGAGTCTTCCTTGAACGGATCCCCGCCCCGGTCGCGGATCCGCTCGATCCGCGCCTCGGTCAGAGGCCGGTCCGGCGGCTCGAACGGCAGCCGCGTGATGATCACGTTCCGCAACGAACGCCCCCGCACATCCACGCCCTGCCAGAAGCTCGCGGCACCGAACAGCACCGCCCGATCACTCTCCCGGAACTGCCGCAGGATCTCGGTCCGCGAGCCGTCCCGCCCCTGCACCAGCAGCGGCAACTCCTCCTCGGCCAGCGGCACGCGGGCCATGTCCGCCACCTTGTAGAGCGTGCTGAAGCTCGTGAAGAGCACGAACGCCCCGCCCCCCGTCTCGCGGACGTGACGCACAATCCGCTCCGTCAGTGCCCCCTCGTAGGACTGCGGCTCGCTGCCAAAGAGCGGGCTCGCGCCGCGCCCCTGCTGCGCCCGCCCGCCACGCGCCCCGCCCGAGGGCGCCGGCATCGTGCGATCGACATACACCTCGACCTGCCGCGCATACTCGAACGGGCTGCCCAGCTGCAGCGTGCGCGCGCCCTCGCACCCCAGCCGCCCGATCGTGTACGCAAACGCCGTCTCGGCGTGCTCGGTCGGCTCGTCATCGCGCACCGTCCGCGTCGCGAGCGTGGCGCTGGTCAGCACCGTACTGTGCTCGGCGGAGAAGAGGTACTTCTCCAGCAGCGGCGCGACATCGATCGGCGAGGCCGCGATCGTCACCCGCACACCGGCGTACCCCGCCTCGCCGTCCCGGCCCGGCCGCCGGACCTCGATCCAGTACACACAGTGCTCGGCGGTCTGCTCGACCCACGCCTCCGCGACGTCCGCGATCGACACCGCCCGCTCGATGTACGCCGCGAGTTCGAACCGATCGGGCTCGTTCTTGGTGTCCTCCCTGAGCGACCGCAGCCGCATCGCCAAGTCGTTCATCGCCGGCGTAAGCGGATTCGCCGCCGCCCGCGGCTCGTGCACCCGCCCGTTCCGCACGCCCGACGACTGCTCCAGCGAGATCATCGACTCGAAGAAATCCCTCGATGCGCGTTCGGCCCGCGCCACCAGCTCGATCGCCCGACCGACAGCCTCGGCGTCGTTGTGCAGGTTCTGCAGGTTGGCCAGATACCCCCGCCTCGACCTCGACTGAAACAGCGTCCCGAGCAGATGGTTGACCCGCCCCTCACTCAGCGAGAGCCCGAAGTGCTCGGCAGCCACATCCTCCACGCCGTGCGCCTCGTCGAGGATGACGTGGTCGTACTTGGGCAGGAACCCGACGCCGCGCGCGCGCAGCGCGAGATCAGAGAAGAACAACGCGTGGTTGCAGATCAAGAGCTGCGACCGCTCCATCACCCGGCGCGACGACTGGTAGAAGCACTCGTCGTAGTGCGAACACTTCCGCCCCATGCAGTTGGACGAATCGCTCTGCACCTTGTCCCACACGCCCATCCGCTCCAGCGGCGGCAGCGTGCTGAGCGAGCCGTCGCTGGTGTCGTAGGCCCAGTCCTCGATGACGTGCAGCGACCGCCTGGCCGCGGGGTCCGAGAGCAGCTTGTCCTGCCGGCTGCTGGCGAGTTTGAGCCGCCGGATCGAGACATAGTTGCCCCGCCCCTTGACCAGACAGGCTCGGAGATCGCCGCACCAGCCCCCCTCAGCTCGCGCGGGCTCAAGACCGGGTTCATTCGACGCGAGGTATGGCTCAGATTCCGACTCCGCGGCCTCGATCGTGCTCTGAAGCAGCGGGATATCCCGCTCCATCAACTGCTCCTGCAGCGCGATCGTGTTGGTCGCGACCACCACCGTCTCGCCCCGCGACAGGCACCGATCGATCGCCGGCACCAGATAGGCAAACGACTTGCCGACCCCCGTCCCCGCCTCGACCAGCAGCGTCTCGCGCGACTCCATCGCCGCCGCCACCGCCGCCGCCATGCGCAGCTGCGGCTGACGGGGCTCGTAGTCCGGGCCCAACGCCCGGGCGACCGGCCCGCCCGCGTCCAGAATGTGCGTGATCGCCGACGACATGTTCGGAGTTTAGCGGGGCAAACCTCCGGCCCTTCCGCGCCGAATCAATTCTCCGACGATTCCGCGCCCGCCCCCGGCAGCGGCCGCAAGTGCTCCTGAAGCAGCGGGCTCGGCACGTCGTTCAGCGGGACCGCATCCTCGATCGAAAACGCCCCCACCGCCGTCCGGCGCAGCCCGGCCAGCATGCCGCCGACACCGAGCGCCATCCCGACATCCCGCGCCAGCGATCGGATGTACGTCCCCTTGCCGCACCGGACATCCAGTACCAGCCGGGGATAGACGTACTCGAGGATCTCGATCGCGTGGATCTCGACCGGCCTGGCTTTCATCTCCGGCTTGGCTCCGGCCCGCGCGAGCTTGTAGGCCCGCTGCCCATCAACCCAGATGGCCGAATGCGCCGGCGGCACCTGCTCGATCGTGCCGACGAACGGCGCGCACGCCGCCGTCACCTCCGCCAGCTCCGGCGCACGGATCACACTGATCTCCGTCTTCTCACCCTCGCGGTCGTCCGTGCTCGAGCGGCACGACAGATCAACCTCGGCGATGTATCGCTTCTCCCCCGCCATCACCTCGTCGCACAGCCGCGTCGCCGCCCGACCGATCAGCACGACCACCACGCCGGTCGCCAGCGGATCGAGCGTGCCCCCATGCCCCACCTTCACCGACTTGGGCGCACCGCCCCGCCGCAGGCACGCCTTCACCACGCGGCAGATGTCCATTGAGGTCGGCCCCTCCGGCTTGTCCACGACGAGCAGACCGACAGGGTTGGTCGGTGTGACCGGGTTCAGGGGGCTCTCAGTCAATCTCGGATCCTCTCCACAATCGCCAACTTCTCGAGCCGACCCTTGGCGTAGTGGACGCCAAAGACGAATCTGGCCGGACGCAGCTCAAGCAGGCGTTGAAGGTAAACATCCTCGGCCGTCACCGAGACGATCGCGACGCCGTCGCCGTGCGCGCCGAACCACTCCATCAGATCGTCGGGCTCCGTGAAGGACGGCCGTCCGCGGGCAAACCACGTCACGCTGTCTTCTTTGAAGCCGACCCAGGTCACCGGACGGTCGCCGGCAAACTCCGCCGCGGCACGGTGCGCCGAACGGGACAGCCCGAACACCCCCGGCGCCACCGCCACCAGAAACGCCACCAGCAGCGGCCACACCGCGAGCATCGACCACGCCTGCGTCTCCCGGAACTCCAGCCGGCTGATCGTCCGGAACGCCTTCACCATCGCGTACCCCGTGCAGGCCATCGCGAGCACCACCGACCACTTGAGCACTCCGCCCGGCGTCATCAGCCACACGAAGCCGAAGCCCAGCAGCAGCAACGCCCCCACACCGAACCACACATACGCACCAACGCGCGCGCGCTCCGGGTGCGGGATCGGCGACGGGATCCACGCGATCAGCCCCCGCGCCGTGATCAACGCCACCGCCGGGTACATCGGCATGGTGTAGTGCGGCAGCTTCGTCCCAACCAGCTCGAACACCACCCACGTCGGCACGAGCCAGGCGATGAGGAACGCCTCCGCCGGCTGCGACGTGCGCAACTCGCGAACAGAGTGCAGCACCCCACGGAGCCGCGAGCGTAAGCTCGCGGAAGGGGTCGTCGCGTCCGCCGCTCCGCCCGCTCTTGACTCGCCGTCCGCCGCGCCGCCGGCCGCGTATTCACGCCCGAAGCTCTGCAGCCCAACCCGCCACGCCCGCGCCACCGACCACCCCGTCAGCAACGACCCCGGCCAGAACAGCACCACCAGCAGCACGAGGTGATAGCCCGGAGGACCCCAGTGCCCCTCCTTCGCGCTGCGTGCGCGCGCAAAGACCTCGTCGTACACGATCGACCAGTACCGATCCAAACCCACCTGCTGCGCCACGGCGTAGACCCAGGGCCAGAGCACAAGCGCCACGATGACCACACCAAGCAACGGGTGAAGCGACCACAGCCATCGCCAACCACTGGCGGGCTGGAAAGCCCGCCCCCCTGAGTTCGATGGCGCACCGCGCGTGCGGCCGCGACTCAGCACCGCCAGCGACAGCGCCGTGAGCACCACCACCATCGGCGTGATCGGGCCCTTGGTCAGCACGCCCAGTGCCACAAAGACCCACAGCAGGATGACCGAGACCCATCGGGCGAGCCTCGAAACGCTCTCGTCGGCCTTGGCCGCCGCCCGCCAGAGCCGCCAGAGTTGCCACATGGCCAGCGTTGTGCACGCCACCATCACCATGTCGGCCCGGGCCTGGTGCGCCTCCCACACGAAGACCGGCGCGACAGCCAGCAATGCCCCGGCAACCCACCCCGCCCGCGGGTCAAACATCGACACGCCCAGCCGCCACGTCGCCAAGACCGTCACCAGCCCCGCCAGCAGCGACGGCACCCGGTACATCCAGATCGCGTCGGCGAGCGGATCGCCCCGGGTGAAGACCGCTGCGCTCGCCGCCTGCGCCCAGTAGATCAGCGGCGGCTTGTTGAGCCGCGGCTTGCCCCCCACCATCGGCACCGCCAGCCCGCCCGAGTGCAACTCGGCATCCCGCTCAGCCTCGGGCAGGGCCACGCTCTCGTACATCTGCCGGCTCGCCTGGGCAAACCGCGACTCGTCCCGATCCACCGGCGGAATCGTGAAGAACCCGGGCAGATAGACTGTGCAGCACAACACCACGAGCAGCAGCCCGCCCAGCGGGCCGTGCGCATGGCGAAGGAGCAGCTTTCTGCGAGCATCGATGTCAGTCAACCCACTCCGCATCTCGTGGGAGCATAATCGCGCCCTCCCCCTGCCGATCAGACTCGCCCACCTTATCTGGGCGGTCTGGTCGCCCGTGCACCGCTGGGCGTGCACCGATTCCCGACGCCCGTGGGCACCGGCCGCCCTCTACGGCCTCATCGCGGCCGTGGTGCTCTGGCGGATCGACCCGTGGGTGATGAACCTCGTCACCGCCGGCGGCACCCGCGGCTCCCTCCCGATCGGGGGCGATATCCGGCGCGAGCTCGAGGTGCTCCAACAGTTCGGTCAGGGCGGGATGACCATCCTCGTCGTAATCGTGGTCTGGCTCCTCGACCCGACGCACCGGCGACGCATCCTCGACTGGCTGGTGGCGATCGGCGTCGCCGCGCTGCTGGCCTTCGGCCTCAAGATGCTGATCGGCCGGCCCAGACCGGTCCTCGGCGAGCCCGAGATGGTGCTCGGCCCCTTCGGCATGTACCCGGTGCCCGTGGACGACGGCTTCGTGGTCACACACGCCTGGGCGTTCTGGCGGGAAGATGTCGGCAAATTGTGGTCGATGCCGTCCAGCCACACCGTCTTCGCGGTCGTCGCGGCGGCGATGCTGGCCGCGTGGTACCCCCGGCTGCGCGAGCTCATGATCGCCGTCGCGGGGCTCGTGGCGCTGGCGAGAGTGGGCTTCGGGGCCCATTATCCGAGCGATGTGGCCGCGGGTATCGCGGTCGGGCTGATCGCCGTGGGTCTGGCGAACCGATGGAATCTGAGCGGGACGCCCGGTCGAGATCGGGGTGTCGGCGCGACCGGCTGACAGCCGCCGGTCGGCGGCTTACACTTGCGTCCCCCAGCCGGAGAGGTGTCCGAGCGGCTGAAGGAGCACGGCTGGAATCCGTGTTGTCGGGGCAACCCGGCACGGGGGTTCGAATCCCCCCCTCTCCGCTTGCTCAATGCGAACACCCTTCACTGATCCGGTGAAGGGTGTTTTCGTGTCCCGCCATCGCTTCCGGCCGATCACCACCCGTCGCAAGACGCTACCCGATCACCCGCCGCTTCTGCTGCAGGTAGTCCCACAGCACAAACCGGTCCAGATCCGACCCGGCGGTGAAGAACACCCGCCCCCTGGTCGTCTCCGCGAGACGGTGCGCAAAAGCGATGTCCTCGGAGTTCTGGCTCCAACTCGGCACGAGGAACATGTTGATCGTGATGCCCTCTTTCGCGCACCGCTGCGCCTCGCGCATGGTCGCCTGCTCGGTCAACGGGTCGGGCGGATAGAGCAGGTACAGGTGCTCGCCCTCGTAGTGCGCCGTCGGCAGGCCGTCGGTGATCAGCATGATCTGCCGGTTGGGTGTGTCCTGGGCAGCGAGCATCTGCCGCGCCAGCCGGAGCGACGCCTGGATGTTCGTAAAGTGCGGGTGCACCATCAGCTCCGAAACCTCGGGGTCGGACATGTCCACCCGCAGCCGCACCCACGGGTCGTGGATCGTCACCGGCTTGGGCATCAGATCGGGCAGCTCCGAGACGTGCCGCAGCTTCGCGAAGGTGTACATCTCGATCAGCGAGAGGTGATCGCCGGGGTACTCCCGGCGGATCAGCCCGTCGAGCGCCAACGCCATCTTCTTGCACGCGATGTACTGCCCGCCGTGCCGCATCGAGCCGGACATGTCCATGATCACCGCCGTCGCGGCCTTCGGGTTGTTCCGCGTCTCGTGCACCTCGATGTCTTCGGCCCCGACCGCAAAGCCCCGGCCCGCTCCCGCGCTCCGCGCCGCGGCGTTGGTCAGCGTCTGCGCGATGTTCAGGTGCGCCGCGGAGTCGCCGAACTCGTACCCCCTCGTCCGCGGCAGCTCGACCGCGCCCTCCCCCACGATCGGCCCCGTGTGCCGCCCCGAACGCGACGCGTCCAGCTCGCTGAAGATCTCGTCGAGCAGCTTGCCCTGGATCGTCCGCAGCGCCTTGGCCCCCAACCTGTACCCCTCCGCCGTGCGTTCGAGCCCGGCGAGCTCCGCCTGCTCCCGCACCATCTCGCGGATCCGCTCCTCCATCCCGCGCAGCTGCTCGACGTCCGCCTCGTCCACGAACCGCCGCAGCGCGTCCATGTCCACGAGCCCGATCTTCGCGTTCTTCTTCGCCTCGCGCAGCTGCTCGAGGAGTCGGTCGATCGTCTCCAGCTCCTCGGCGATGGCCAAGGCCTCCGCCGGAGTCAGCGGCCGCCGCCCGGTGAAGTCGTACCGGCTGACGAGCCGCTCGATCTCCAGCCGCGTCCCCATCGCGTCGATCAGCCGCATCACCTGCCCGGCCAGCGGCCCACGCTCGCGCTCGGCCCGGTACCACAGCCGCTCGAGCTCCGGGATCGACTCGCTCCGCACCGCCCTGTCGATCTGGTCGCGCAGCTTGCCGGAGGGGGGCTCCACCTCGGTCGCCGCGGCCGCGAAGTCCCGGTGGGCCGCCGCCAGTGCCGATCGGGGGTCGTAGGTCTCCAGGATCCGCCGCTTCCGCTCCTCCAGCATCGCGATCAGCGCGTCGAGGCTCGGCCCGAGCCCCGCGATCTGCGACGGATCGATCTCGATCGCCTCGGCCAGTTCCTCATCCGTGAGGGGTCTGTACGACCCGTAGGTCATCAGATGGTCCATCGCGGCATCGGTCAGGGCGTCACCGGCGGGCTCGGTCGGGGACGGGAACCGCTTGGGGTCGTACCCCAGATAGCTGTGGACGATCCCCCCCGGGCCCCCCCGACCCGTCAGGGAGGGACCCATTCCGTGCTTGTGGCCGTCATGCGTCATGGCCGACTCCCAATCAGATGCGGTGAGTTTCGCCCGGAGAGCTTTGGCCCGGCCTCGGGCCGCGTACAGTCATACGCCTCGGGTGTCCCGGCCAAGCTCGCGGGCGCACCCCTTCGCCATCCGACGACGCACGCTCCCAAACGGAGACGCTCTTGTACGAAATGACCACGAAGACCCGCCGCAACACCTGCCTTGTCAACAGCACGCCCGGTGCCCCCCTCGGCGTCAACGTCGTGGGCTACGGCTACTACCTCCCCGACGAGGTCATCACCAACCACGACCTCGCGGGCATGGTCGACACCTCTGACCAGTGGATCCTCGACCGCACGGGCATCCGCTCGCGCCACCGCGCCGCCAAGGAGCAGGCCACGAGTGACCTGGCGATCGCCGCCGCGCTTCCCGCGCTCGAGCGCGCCAACATCACCCCCGAAGACCTCGACACGATCATCATCGCCACCGCCACGCCCGACTCGCCGGTCCCGGCGGTCTCGTGCGTGGTGCAGGCCGGACTCGGCGCGACCAACGCCGCCGCGATGGATGTCGGCGCGGGCTGCTCCGGCTTCCTCTTCGCGCTCCACACCGCCGCGTGCTTTGTGCGCGCGGGTGCGGCACACCGCGTGCTTGTCGTCGGTGCCGAGACACTCACCCGCGTCACCGACTACGGCGACCGCCGCTCCTGCATCCTCTTCGGCGACGGTGCCGGTGCCGCCGTCGTCACTTCGCCCGAGGCCGGCGCCGAGTGCACCATCCCCCGCTCCAGCGACGGGCTCGAACTGCTCTACTCCGCCCTCGGCACCGACGGCGAGATGGCGAGCCTGATCGAGATCCCCGCCGGAGGCAGCCGCAACCCGGCCAGCGAAGCCACCATCCGTGATCGCGAGCACTACCTCCGTCTCGACGGCCAGGCCGTGTTCCGCCAGGCCGTCCGCCGCATGGCCGAGGCCGCCCGTGATGCCCTTGACGCCACCGGCCTCAAGGCGAGCGACATCGACTGGATCCTGCCCCATCAGGCCAACGCCCGCATCGTGACCGCCGTCGCCGAGCAGGTCGGCGTCCCCACCGAACGTGCGATGCTCGACATGGCCGAGACCGGCAACACCTCGGCCGCGTCGATCCCGATCACGCTGGGCCGCGCACGCGAAAGCGGCCAGCTCGCCGCCGGGCAGATCATCCTCATGCTCGCCTTCGGTGCCGGGCTCACGTGGGCCTGCCAGGTGTGGCGCGTTCGCGAATAGCAGACGTCGCGGGCTAGACCTCATATTCCACCCGCCCGTGCCGCACGCCGCGGCTGATGCGCTCCCCGGCCCACAGCCCCGCGAGCACAAACTCCACGCAGCTGGCCCGTACCGCCGGGTCCTCCGCCGCGTTGACCTCGAACGCCTTGTCCCACGCCGGCGGCACGCGTTTGAGCAGTTCGGCATAGTGCGCGCTCGGCAGCATGTCCCCCACCTCGATCCGCACGCCCTTGGCAAAGATCTCGGCGATCTCCGCCAGCCCGTGCTCGTCGACATACTCGGCGAACACCTCGCCCACCGCCTGCGCCATGATCGCGTCGAGCACCTGCGACTCGGTCATCTGGTGCGTGCCCATCATGTCCAGCTCGAGCTTGCCCATCGCCGAGGCGTGGAAGTGCGCCAGATCGCTGATTCGCGGCACCGCCGGCGTCGGCTCGCCCCGCCCGGCGAGCAGGATCGCCCGGCGACGCGCGCTCGACACCATCGTCTTGTAGTTGGCGATGCTGAACCGCGCGCTCACGCCGGACGCGTGATCGACCCACTTGCTCTGCCTGGCTACCACCGCCATCTGCTCGACCACCTCGGCCATGAACCGGGGCACCAGCACCGGGTAGCGCTCGTCGAGCTCATGCAGCCCGTCCGCCCGCGCCTGCTCGGCCGTGATCTGCAGCCCCAGCTCCCGCTCGCGCGGATAGTGCGTCACCACCGTGGTCCCGATCCGGTCCTTGAGCTGCGGGATCACCTTGCCCGACCGGTTGTACGTCGCCGGGTTGGCGCTGAACAGCACGCACACATCGATGTCGAACTTCACCGGGTAGCCGCGGATTTGCACGTCCCGCTCTTCGAGGATGTTGAACAGGCCCACCTGCACCAAGTCGTCGAGATCGGGCAGCTCGTTCATCGCGAAGATGCCGCGGTGCATCCGCGGGATGAGCCCGAAGCTCAGCGCCTCCTCGGTGTTCAGGCTGACGCCGCCGGTGAGGATCTTCGCCGGGTCGATCTCGCCGATCAGGTCGGCGAACTTCGTCCCCGGTGCCAACCGCTCGGCGTACCGATCATCCCGGTGCCACCACGCGATCGGGATCTCATTCTCTGACCGCTCGGCCACCATCGCCCGGCCGGCCGAAGTGATCGGCGCGAGCGGGTCCTCGTGTACGGGCGAGCCGGGGATGTCCAGATAGGGCACCCACTCGTCGAGGAACCGCACCATCAACCGCATCAGCTTGCTCTTGGCCTGCCCCTTCTCGCCCAGGAACAGCATGTCGTGGGCAGCGAGCACGCCGTTGACGATCTCCGGGATCACCGTGTTCTCGTAGCCGACGATGCCGGGGAACAGGGCCTCGCCCCGCTCAAGAGCCGCGACCATGTTGTCGCGGATCTCCGCCTTCACCGTGCGGCTGGTCCACCCGCTCTCACGCAATGCACTCAGAGTGGCCGGGCGGGTCTCGATCGTCGCTGTGCTCATGCTGTATCCGTGCCTCTGGGGTGTGTGGGGTGCGATCGACCGGCGTCCGCGGCCAACGCCGTACAGACCGCTTCGACGCCCCGCTTCTTCCGGATGCTACACATCCGCCCCGAGAGACCGTTCTGCCCTGCACACCACCACCGCGCCGACGGGCCTCACGGCTCCCAATCGGGATCATCCTCGCGTGCCGCCTTGTCCGACCACATCCGCCGGTCGAGCATTTCCTCCGGCGTCAGCGATGCGCTGTGTCCGTCCAAGAAGCTCACCAGCGCCCTGCCGCCGTACCTGGGGTGGACGTTTCCGAATCGGGCCGGGGGCTCGCTCTCGTCGAACGCCGCCCCGAGCGGGGGAGGTTCGACCCTGTGAAAGCCGAGTTCGATACCCCCACCGCCGGTGCCGCCGGGGCCCCGCGCGGTGGCGAACGCGATCAAGCCGGTCGGCCGGAATGCATCGCCCATCCGCCGCACCGGCGCGCGTGCCGCGAGCGCCGACCCGCCCGACGCGTAGTTCCCGCCGACGTAGTTCACGTTCAGACCGAACGCCGGGTAGACGCTCATGCGGTACACCCACTCAAACTCGCCGTCGTCGCCGCGACGGATCTCGTCGCGGTCCTTGTAGAACTCCGCCTCCCCGTTGACCAGCGTGGTGCCGAGGAACTCATAGCCGAACCAGGGCGCGAGCCTGTAGAGCCAGCGCTGGGCGATCGGGTCGCCCCACTCGAGCCCGAATTCGTCGATCACCCGCCGGCCCGAGCCCGTGCCGAGGTAGCCCTCCGGGAGCCAGTCCCGCGAGTCCCCCGCGTACATCGTGTACGCCCCCATCAGCGAACGCGACGCAACCAGCGCCCGCGTCGCGCGGGCCTGGGTGCGTGCCTTGCCCAGCGCCGGCAGCAGGATGCCGACCAGCAGCGCGATGATCGCGATCACCACCAGCAGCTCGATGAGCGTGAACCCGAGCCCGGCGTTCCGTGTCCGCTCGCCATGCATCGCGGCATCCTCCTCCGACCGATCAGCAGCCGGCGGTCCAGAGGTTCAGGAACGCGATCACGTCGCGCGTGTCCACGCCGCCGTCCTCGTTGATGTCCGCCGAGCCCTCGCCCGCGCTCCACGCGTTCAGGAACGTGAGCACATCGCGCGTATCCACGATCCCGTCCTCGTTGAAGTCGCCACGGCACACGTCCTCGAACGCCAGCGTGTCCACCGCGATGCGGTTGACGCTCACGTGCGCGTCGGACGTCGGGATCTCGATCACGATCTCGTCCGGATTGCCGTCGATGGCGAACTCGTAGAGCACCTCGACGATGTACCCCTGATCCGCCAGCTCCCGCGTGATAAAGGTCATCTCCACCGGCGCCTGGCCCATCGCGACAACATTGTCGTAGTCGAGCTCGTTGCCCTCGGTCAGCACCTGCAGCAGCAGGGTCGTCTGCCCCGAGCCGTACCCGTAGTTGGGCACTGTCACCTCGACGTTGATCGGCCCGAACGGCGAGTACAGATTGCCCGAGCCGGTGACAAACGCCGAGCCGGTCGTCTCCACAACGTCCGGAGTCACCCAGCCATCCGGCAGCTCGCCCGGGAACTGCCCCACGTCCGGGTCGTTCCCTCCGAACGCGCTGCTGAACACGTCCCACTCGAAGTACGTCGAGTCCGCGTCGCCACGGTCCCAACCGAAGTCACCGGGCGTGATGAAATCCGCTCCCGCGGCACCGGCCAGCACCGCCACCGCAACGCCCGTCCCGACAACCGTGCTTCTGAACCTCGACATTTTCGACTCCCTTCATCGCAGGCGGCAATGCCGCCCGCATCTCGTGCACACCGGCCGCGCCCCGCAGCAGGGACTCCCCGCTGCGGGCACCTCTTCTGAGAGGTAGCCGGAAGAATTGGAAACCACACCCGTTCTCGCTTACCGGGAAAGGCGGTGCCATCCCGGACTCCGTTGATCATGACGCCGCGGATGCACCCTCGGTCATCGCGTCAAACGTCTCGATGATCAATCCAAACATGCGCTCCGCGCCGGTGATCACTCGCTCGCGTTCGGCCGCGTCGAGCGACAGCTGGCTCATCGCTGCGCAGAACGCGCCCCACTTGGCTTTCTGGGCCTCGCCGTACGGGTCCAGATACCGCGTGCCGCGTTCGCCCTCGAGGCCTAGCCCCTTCCGGATCGCCATCGCGATGAAGCGACCCCCGTTCGTGCTGCCCTCGAGCACGTAGTGCATGCCGAGCAGTTCTGCGTCCTGCAGATCCTGCACCGCCGAGACGAACCGCGTCACCGGCTCCACCGGTGGCTCGACCTGCGCACCGTCGAACGTCGCCAGGTCCTCGACGATTGCCTCGGCCCGGAACTGCTCCGGCGTCACCGGCTGCAACACCGTCGACCCCAGCCGCCGGCCGAGTGCGTTCTCGAGGGCCGCGTGGATGTGCCACATCTGGCTCAGGTACGAGACATATCCCCCAACGCCCGACTGCCCGCGCACCAGCGCCGCCTGCACAGGGTGTCGCTCCGCCTGCGTGTGCAGGGCCCCTGTCCGTTCCCGGAGGTCGGCAAGCACCGGACGCTCCACCGCCGCGGCGGTCACTTGGTCACTCATCACAGCACCTCCCGCGCACCCTGGACCGCCAACGCCCCGATCGCGAGCCAAACCAGGCCCTTGACTAGGAAGAACGCAAAGCCCAACGCCCCAAATCTGACCAGGAACTTCTTCATCGCGGCTCCCGATTCCGCCGTGCAATACTGCGATTGAGTCTGCGTCTCAATCTCACTGCAGGAGGGTACCCACACCGCCACAGAGGTCAAGCGGGTTGGGCGATCGACATCGCGCTGCGTCCGAATTGAGTCGTTTCCGCTGGCAGCAAAGCCGCGCGGTCTCAGCCCGCAGCCGCGTCACCGGCGTGCTCCGTCTCGTCCCGATGCGACGGGCGGACAGGCATCTCCACGCCTTCGAGCTCGGCGATGTCCCGGGGCAGGACCTGGAACTCCACGTCAAAGTGGAATGGCTCGAAAAACGTCCCCGGCACCTCGAGCGCCCACGGGTCCCCCTTGTGCCTGAGCAGCCGGTACGGCAAGACGAGATCCATCGACACGCTGCCGTCGTCCTCCACCCAGACCCACGACCGCGCCGCACCGTCCTGTTGCGCCGCCTCTCCGTCGCTGGCCGCGGACTCGATCACCAGGCTCGAATACCTTGTCTGCGAAGGCAAAATGCTCCCGCCCATGTCGTCGTGATCGCTCGCCAGATTGAACATCTCGGTCTGGTCGATCGTCAGGCCGCACGCTTCCACATCGTCCACGCGATACCGCAGCCGCTGAAGCAAGGTCGCCGCGTCGGGCGTCACATCCTGGTTGAACCGCACGTTCCGCAGCTCGATCTCGACCGAACTGCCATTGGCGATGTCATCGAAGAACATCAGGTCCCGATCGGTCTTGAACAGCCCAACCCGCACGATCGCGCCGTCGGGATGCCCCGCCCCGCGCTCAAGACGCGAGCCTCCGAGCGCCGCAAACACCTCGAGATTCCGGCCGAGCACTGTCCGGTCCGACGTGCTCGTCAGCGGCACGTCGAGCGTGTACTCCACCTGCGACCCGTCACCCTGGGTCCAGGCGATGCGCACCCGCGGCACCGAGGTGCCGTCGGCCAGCAACAACGGACCGGAACCCGCCTCGACCGCCGATGCGAGGCCGATCGTCACAAGCAGCACAACCCACTTTACCAGAATGCGTTCATAACCGAACATATCCCAATCCCTTCCGCCCGCCGAGTGCAGGAACCAAGCCCCTTCACCGTACGAACGGGCTCAAGTCTGGTTGCTCCGGGAGCACCATCACAGTAGATTGCATCGGCCAAGCCCGTTCCTGACTGCGGAGAACGTCTCTTCAGCGGGTCGTACGAGCAACGGCACCATCATTCCGTACCTAGAGGGGAGTTTGTTCATGACTCGCACCCGTTCTGTCGCTGTCCTTACACCGGCGTTGCTTCTCGCGACAGCCACCGCAGCCCTCGCCGACCCCCCCCGTGCAGCGGGCGATGAGGACATCCTCAAGATGCTCGACCGCCCCGCCGCCGCGATCAACCTGACCGGTCCCGGCGATGGCGACGGCAACGAACGCATGGCCTTCGACAGCCAGAACATGACCATGCTCGCGCACTTCACTCTCGCCGACTTCCCCGGCGGCTCGACCAGCGGCAACGACTGCTGGGGCTACGTCTCCCCGTCCGGGCGTGAGTACGCCATCATGGGCCTCGAGCGTGGCTACGCCTACGTCGAGGTCACCGACCCCGAGAACGCGGTCATCATCGACTATATCGCGGGCCCGTCCAGCCTCTGGCACGACGTCAAGGTCCTCGGCACCTACGCCTACGGCGTGAGCGAGGGCGGCTCCGGTATCCAGGTCATGGACCTCTCGGATATCGACAACGGCAACGTCACCCTCGTCCGCAACAAGACCCAGCAGGGCCACTCCTCCACCCACAACATCGTCGCCAACCCCGACTCCGGCTTCCTGTACCTCGTCGGCGCCAACATCCAGAACGGCGGCCTCGTCGCGGTCAACACCAACGACCCCGAGGACCCGATCATCTCCGGCGCGTGGAACGCCATGTACGTCCACGACGCACAGGTCGTCTCCTACACCGAGGGGCCCTTCGCTGGCCGCGAGATCGCCTACTGCCTCTCGGGCTTCAGCGGCGGGTTCAGCCAGACCGGTCTCCGCGTCGTCGACGTCACCAACAAGAACAACATGTTCACCATCGCGACCATCTCGTGGGCCGGCGCTCGCTACGCCCACCAGGGCTGGCTGAGCGAGGACCGCCAGTACTTCTACGTCAACGACGAGATCGACGAGGGCGACTCGGTCAACGTGACCACCACCCGCGTCTTCAACGTCAGCGACCCGGCCAACCCCTCCTTCGAGGGCATCTTCACCACCGGCCTGCCCGCTACCGACCACAACCTCTACACCCACAACGGCCTGATCTTCCAGTCCAACTACCGCTCGGGCCTCCGCGTCTTTGACTACTCCGACAACCCCGTCAGCCCCACCGAGATCGCCTACTTCGACACCTACGCCTCCAACGACGGCGTCGGCTACAACGGCGCGTGGAGCAACTACCCCTACCTGCCCAGCGGCACGATCATCATCTCCGACATCGAGGGCGGCATGTTCCTCGTGCGGCTCGAGGGCGTGAACCTCGACCTCGTCCTGCCCCAGAGCAAGATCGACCCCAACACCCCGACGCCCGTCACCGTCGAAGTCACCGAGACCTTTTCCGGATACGACGACCAGACCGTTACACTCAACTACTCCGTCAACGGTGGCCCTGAAGAAACGGAGGCAATGGCTGCGCTCGGCGGCGGTCTCTTTCGAGCCAGCCTCCCCCCCGCGAGCTGCTTCGATGCCATTGACTACTACGTCTCCGTGACCACCGACTCCGGCGCGCAGGCCTCCTCGGAGACCATCAACGCCTTCGTCTACGAGGACCTCACCACCGTCGTGGACTACGACGGCGAGTCCACCAGCGGCTGGACCGTCGGCGACACCGGCGACAACGCCACCACCGGCGTCTGGAACCGCCAGAACCCCAACCCCACCGACGCCCAGCCCGGCGACGACGTCTCCGACGACGGCACCGACTGCTGGGTCACCGACGGCCGCGGCGGCGGTCTCGGCGACTACGACGTCGACAACGGCAAGACCACGCTCAAGAGCCCGGTCTACGACCTCAACGGGCTCAACGATCCCTACCTCGGCGTCTGGGTCTGGTACTCCAACAACACCGGTGCCGATCCCAACAACGACACCTTCCGCATCGACTTCTCCTCCAACGGCGGCACCTCCTGGACCAACGCCAAGACCCTCGGCCCCTCGGGTGAGTTCTCCAACGGCGGTTGGTTCTTCCACGAGATCCGCGTCGCCGACATCGTCACGCCCAACGCCAACTTCCGCGCCCGTTTCGTCGCCGAGGACGCCAACAGCGGCTCGATCGTCGAGGCCGCGGTCGATGAGCTGAGCATCTACGACTACGTCTGCGACGGCTGCGTCGCCGACTTCAACGGCGACGGCAACGTCAACACCCAGGACGTGCTCTCGTTCCTGAACGCCTGGAACGCCGGCGACGGCTCGGCCGACATCAACGGCGACGGCAACATCAACACCCAGGACGTTCTCGCCTTCCTCAACCTCTGGAACGCCGGCTGCTAACGCCCCCGCGTCCCGGACCGATCCGCAAAGCACCGAACGCCCGCAGGCACTCGCCTGCGGGCGTTCGTGTTTATCCGGATCGTTGAGCGCGACAACCAGTCGGCAGGGCGACGCTACTGACGGACAGTGATGCCGATCGAGCCGTTGGACGTGTCGAGGACCGACTCGGTCTCGCCGCCACGCAGCTGCACCACCTTCGCCGTCTTCTCATCCCGCAGCATCTGCAGCTGCCCGGCCCCGCCCCCGTCCTGCACACGGATCGAACCGTTACTCGTGTCGGTCCGCACGATCCCCGCGAAGTCCGGGCCGACGATCAGATCGACCGAACCGTTCGATGTATCGACGTTGACCGGCCCCGCCGCGCCGTCGGCGAGTTCCACACTCACGCGCCCGTTGCTCGTCTTGGCCTTGACCGGACCGTTCGCGCCCGTCACAGTGATCTTCCCGTTGCTTGTGTCGAGGTCGATCGGGCCGTCGTGCCCGCGGATGATCAACTGGCCGTTCGACGAGCGCGCGGCCACGCCTCCGGCAAAGCCGTCGATCGTGACACTGCCGTTGCTCGTCGCGACATCCACCGACCGACCGCCGGGGGCCTCGATCACGAACGACACCCCCTCGCTGCCCTTGCGGTCTTCCGGCCAGACCGCGCTGATCTGCAGATCACCGGTCTCGGAACTCCCGACCAGCTTCACCGCGTCGGCGCGTTCCTGCGTGGTCGCACGCACGGTGGCTTTCACCAGCACGTCGTCGCGCACCGCCTCGCGGATCTCCACCGCGCCGTTGTTTGTCCGCACTCCCACCCCGGCACCGGCCGGCACCAGGAACACCATCTCGATGTCGCGCTGGAACTTGGCGTTCTGCCACGACCCCACACACCCCGGCAGCACGAGCGCCGAGCCCGCCACCAATGAAAGCACACACGCCTGAGTCCGCCGCATGAGTATCCTCCTTCCCGACACCAACCCGCACTGTGCCTCGACCGGTCGCATCAGTCGTGCGACACCCGTCGGACACCGCAGTTGTTGGGTCTGATTCGATTCCGATTGCATCACCATACCGGGAAGATACCGTGCCAAGACTATTCTCCAGGAACAACTCGCAGATCGCCGCCCGCTCGCTCCGCAAGGGGCCGGGCCGACCCGATACCTCCCCGCAGTCCGTCGGCGACCGGATCATCCGCTTCCGCGACCCCGCCTTCGCCGACCGGACACTCCGCCCATCCCCGGCGCTGTTGCGCCAGCCCGAGACAACCGGCACCGCCCCCGCCCCTTCCGTCGCCCCCACCTTCGCCGACAACGGCTCGTGGCACACCCTCCGCCTCGAGATCGAGCCCGGCACCGACGTCTTCGGCACCGGCGAAGTCGCCGGCCCCCTTCGCCGCAACGGTCGCACCATCAGCCTCCGCAACACCGACGCCTTCGGCTACGACGACACCACCGAGGCGCTCTACCAGTCCCACCCGTGGGTCGTCGGTGTTCGCGCCGACGGCAGCGCGTTCGGCCTGCTCGCCGATTCACCCCGCCGCGGCATCATCTCCATCCAACGCGACATCCTCATGGCGTTCGAGGGCGAGCCCTTCGCCGCCTACCTCATCGAACGCGACAGCCCGCAGGAAGTCGTCCGCACCCTCGCCGAGCTGACCGGCACCGCTGCGCTCCCCCCGCTCTGGTCGCTCGGCTACCACCAGTGCCGCTGGTCCTACGAGCCCGACTCCCGCGTCCGCGAGATCGCCGGCGAGTTCCGCCAGCGCCGCATCCCCTGCGACGTGCTCTGGATGGACATCGACTACATGCACGGCTTCCGCGTCTTCACCTTCGACGGCGACAAGTTCCCCGACCCCGCCGCCCTCAACCGCGACCTCCACGACCAGGGCTTCCACGCCGTGTGGATGATCGATCCGGGAATCAAGGTCGATGAGCACGACGCCGTCTACCAGCAGGGCCGCGACGGCGGGCACTTCATCACCGCCGCCGACGGTAGCGAGTTCCGCGGCAATGTCTGGCCCGGCCCCTGCGCCTTCCCTGATTTCACCCGCCAGCGCACCCGCCAGTGGTGGGCCACGCTCTACCGCGATTACATGGCCACCGGCATCGACGGCGTCTGGAACGATATGAACGAGCCCGCGGTCTTCGGCGCACCCGGCAAGACCATGCCCGACACCAACCACCACGACGCCGACGACGACCTCGGCGGCCCGGACTCCCACGCCCGCTACCACAACCTCTACGGCATGCAGATGGTCCGCGCCACCCTCGACGGCGTCCGCGCCGCCAACCCCGACAAACGCCCCTTCGTCCTCACTCGTTCCAACTTCCTCGGGGGCCACCGGTACGCCGCGACCTGGACCGGCGACAACACCAGCAACTGGGACCACCTCCGCTGGTCGATCACCATGGCCCTCGGCATGGGCCTCTCCGGCCAGCCCTTCGTCGGGCCCGACATCGGCGGCTTCGCCGGCAACGCCGACGGCCACCTCTTCGCCCGCTGGATGGGCATCGGCGCGCTCCTGCCCTTCGCGCGGGGCCACTCCATCAAGGACTCGGTCGACCACGAGCCCTGGAGCTTCGGCCCCCGGTGCGAACACGTCTGCCGCCTCGCACTCGAACGCCGCTCCCGGCTGATCCCCTACCTCTACACCCTCTTCCACGAGGCCTCGCGCACCGGCCTTCCCGTCGCCCGTCCGCTCTGGTTCGCCGATCCGGCCGACCCCGAACTCCGCGACGCCGAAGACTCGTTCCTGCTCGGCACCGACGTCCTCGTCCGCGCGCGCACGCGCTTCACAGGCCCGTGCCGCTCTGCGATGCCCGGCGGCAGCTGGGCACGGTTCGAGCCCGTGGCGCCGGGAGACCCCGAGCTGCCGGAGCTCTTCCTCCGCCGCGGCGCCGTCTTGCCGCTCGGCCCCGTTCGACAGCACGTCGGCGAGTCACCGCTCGACCCGTTGACGCTCATCATCCATCCCGACGAGGACGGCCGCGCCACCGGGCTGCTGTATGAAGACGCTGGCGACGGACACGGTCACGAGCGCGGCGAGTGCCGGCTCACGCGCATCGACGCGAAGGTCGATGCCGCCGGATGCCACATTGATCACATCGTCATCGAAGGCGAGTGGGAGACACCGAAGCGCACCGTGCAAACGATCATCGTGCGCGCATAGCAGACCGTGCGCCACGGCGGCACGATCATGAATCGTGCCGCGGCACCGTCACCGGTTCAGGTGATCTCGACGATCAGGAACTTCTTGACGCCCCGGGGCGCGCGCACGCTGATGGTCTCGCCGACGCTCGCCTTCATCAGCGCCTCGCCCATCGGGCTGGTCACCGTCACCTCGACGTAGTCGAGCGACAGGTCGCCGCTGGCCTCGCCGACGAGCCGGAACAGGTCCTCTTCGCCGGTCTTCTCGTCGCGCAGCTTGACCGTGGAACCAAGGAAGACCACGCCCTCGGCCATCTGCGTGGTGCCGTCCACGACCTGGCTCTGGTCCAGACGCTTCTGCAGCCGCTTGATCTCGGCCTCCTCGTACCCCTGCTGCTCACGTGCGGCGTGGTACTCGGCGTTTTCCTTGAGGTCGCCCAGCTCGCGCGCTTCGGCGATCCTGGCCGTGATCTTCGGCCGGTTCGCGATCAGCTCCGCGAGCTTCGCGGACAGACGTTCTTTCTCATCGGCGGTCATGATTTCCATCGTCGTCTGCCTCCACATAAACACCAACCGCCGAGACATGCGATGTCCGGCGGCCGCTCTATTCAAGCGCTCTCGGCCCTGCGAAACAAGCCCATCGCACCGAACATCACCCACACTGCCGCCCCCGCGAGGCCCACGACCGCGATCGATCGCCAGTGCCCCACACTCACCGCCGCCGACGCACCCGTCCAGAGGCGGTCGCGCGAGATCTCAAAGCCGGAGGTCACCGGGCTGGTCATCCACCACCAATCAAACGACCCGTCCCCGTGTGCCGCACCCCCGAGGGGGCCGATCGCCACCAGCGGCCCGAGCCCGGCGAGGGCAACCAGCACCAGCATCCACCAGCCGCGACCGCTCCCGGGCCCGGCCAGGCTCAGGCCCATCGCGAGCACGCCGCCGATCACCAGCGTCCACACCGCCAGCGACGCGGCGAGCGCCGCCACGACCGGCACGGGCCACGCCGACATCGCGATCTGGGGCCAGATCACGGCCTGCGCGGGGATCAGGAGCACCATCATGTCCTGCACGATGGCCCGCGCGATCCGCCTGGGCCGCTCGCTTGGTGCCGACTGGCTCAGCCGCGTCATGGGCCACAGCAGCGCGATGCCGACGGTGATGGCCGCCAGAAGCGATCGTGCCGCGGGCCGCATCGCCAGCGCGTCGTGAGACCCCGGCGCCCCCGCCGTCCAGAACGCCCCCACCGTCGCCAGCAACAGATACAGCGTCCAGAAGAACGCGAAGATGCGGGGCTCGCCGCGCCGGTGCGCCCAGTCACGCCCCGGGGGGGCAGGCCTACCGAACACGTCCAGATCCACCGCGCGCGCATCGCCCTCCGGGCTTGCCGCGGGCCCGGTCTGTGGCGCGGGAGGCCCGGTCACATCGTCGATCCCCGATGTGGATCCGGACTCGTCACCAGGCTGGAGTTCGGATCCGCCCATCTGCCCGTTTGTACGGCTCTCGGGCTCTTCAGTTTCGTCGGGGCGAGCGGTCACGGCGTGCCCGTGCGGTCGAGGATCAGGTGCTCGCCGGAGATATCCAGCCGCTGCGCACCAGAGTCGATCCGGCGCTCGTACATCGGGTTGGACGCCGCCGCACGCAGCCGCTCCATCTTCTGCTTCGTTGTCGCCTCGCCCGGCACGAACTCACCGAACCGACCGCCCCAGATCACCCGCGAGTCACGATCGGTCACGATCGACAGACGCCCCAGCGTGAAGTACTCAGCAACGTCCACCCCGGCGACCTGCCCGGCGAACGACTCTCGCAGCAACGGCGCGAGCAGACCGAGCCCGACCTCGACATCCTCGCCCGGCCAGGGGTTGATCACGTCCAGCGTGCCAACCGCGTCGAGCGGCACCGGCGCGCGCACACCGACCAACACCCGGAGCCCCGACGTCCCCGCCTCGTACTCGATCGGGAACGGACGCCCCCGCCAGTCGAGCGGGTAGTCCCGCCCGTTTATACGCACTGCGCACGCAGGCTCACGCCACACGCCGGACACGCGGATCGTCGAGTCGCCCGTCCGCGCGACCCGCGGCTCGGAGTCGAACCACCCGCTCGCCGCCAGCATCTCGCCCACCGATGCCAGCGCCCCTGCGTCCAGCGAGCGGCCGACCAACTGCGTATCGATCTGTTCGACGATCTGCTCGCGCAGCCCCTCGCCGAGCCATGTCTGGTCGGCCTCGCCCAGTGTCGGCCATTCGATCTCCACCGTGGTCGGCTCGGACGCAAGGATCTCGCCCGCGCGCGCATGCACCGTCGCCGCCCCCCAGCCCGCCGCACCGAGTCCGACCAGCGCTCCAACAACGACCACGCCGAGCCGCAGCCCTGACGAGGTCGCCCACGCCATCCGGTCCGGCTTGGCCGCGCGGCGGGACTTCGATTTGCTCTTCTTCGCCATCACCAATCTCCGATCTCTCGCGCTGTGTCGCGCGTCCAATCACACCGCATGCTGCGTGTCCCGGGCGTTCATCGCCACCCTGATCAGGTGCGCGCACAACGCCGGCATGTCCAATCCCGAGGCCCGCGCCGCCATCGGCAGCAAGGAGTGGCTCGTAAACCCCGGCATCGTGTTCGCTTCGAGAAGCCACACGCCCCCGTCGCCCCCCAACAGATAGTCCACCCGCCCGAGATGCCGGATCCCGATCTGTTCGGCAAGCGCGAGCGCCGAATCGCAGCACGCCTTGGCGACCCCCTCCGGGAGCTCCGGATCGACCACGTACCGCGTGTCGTCCCGGTCGTACTTCGCGGCGTAGTCGTACACGCCGCTGGTGGGCGCGATCTCGATCAGCGGGAGCGCCGTCAGCCGTCCCCCGCGCTCGAGCAGGCCGACCGTCAACTCCCGCCCTCGCACCATCGACTCGACCATATACACCCGCCCGGGTCGGGCCTGGATGTCACGCGACACGGTTTCCTGCGCACAATCCCACTCTCCGGCGTCGTGGCACAGGTGCAAGCCGACACTCGACCCGTCGTGCACCGGCTTGACCACCACCGGCATCTCCAGCGGCGAGACCCGGTCGCCCGATTTGAAGACGCACGCGCGTTTGGTGGTGATCCCCAGTGTGGACGCGACGAGCTTGGTCGCCATCTTGTCCATCGCGATCCGTGCTGCGACCGGACCACTCCCGACAAACGGGCGGCCGTCTGCGACCAACAGGTCCTGCAGAGGTCCGCCCTCGCCGAAGCTGCCGTGCAGCACGGGGAACACGACCTCGCCCGGCAACGACGCGAGCTCGGCCTGCGTCGGGCGTTGGATCGTCACGTTGTGCACCGCCGCGCCGGCATCCCGCAGCGCGGCCGCGACGCCCGCGGCACTCTGCAGGCTCACCGGATGCTCATCGTCCGGCCCGCCCGCGAGCACGAGCACCGACGGCAACGACCCGCTCATGCCCCCTCCCGGGTCCATACCACGACCTCACGCTCCAGCGTCACGCCGAACGTGTCGAGCACGCGGCGCTCAACCTGTTCCATCAGGGCGATCACGTCTGAAGCCTTCGCCCCCTTGGCCACCGGGAAGAAGTTCGCGTGGCGCTCGCTCACGCTCGCGCCGCCGATCGAGAGCCCCTTGCACCCCGCCCGGTCGATCAACAACCCCGCGCTCGCCCGCGCCCCCGGCTCGCCGACACCGTCGATCGCCTCGACCAGCGTCGGGTTCTTAAAGCAGCACCCGGCCGAACGGTCGCCCATCGGCTGCGTGGATTTCTTGTAGGCCATGACCTCTTTGAACCGCGTGCGCAGCGCATCCGGATCGCCCCGGCGCAGCTCGATCTCGCACCCCGTGACGATGAACCGGCCCAGGCCGCTCTGGCGATAGCCAAAGCCGATCTCCGACCGCTCAAGCGTGCGGGCCTCGCCCTCCCGAGTCACGACGAACACTCGACGCACCACGTCGGCGATCTGACCGAACGACCCGCCGGCGTTCATCACCAGCGCCCCGCCGACCGACGCGGGGATACCCCCCAGCCCCTCGAGGCCCCCGAGCCCCTTGCGCACCGACTCGACGATGAGCCTCGGGAGGTCCACGCCGGCGCCGACGCGCATGATCACGGTCTCGCCGTCGGGCGCACCCGCAGCCCCCGGCAGGGTCGCAGATGTTCGAAACGACCCTTGCGCAAGACACACGACGAGCCCGCCCACGCCCGCATCGTGCACAAGCAGGTTGGCGCCATCGCCCATCACGCGACAGGCCGGATCCACCCCCAGACACGCCAGCAGTTCCGCGTCATCCCGAGGCGAGGCCAGCGCGTCAGCGCCACCACCCACCCCGAACCATGTCTCGATCGGGGCGTCTCGTTGGATGGGGATGGACTGCACGGTGGTTGCCATGTGTAACGATCACGCCCTCGGGTTCAGGCCCCGGAACGCCCGGACGCCGGGAGCTCCATGTAGCTGTGGGCGATCTGCCCGACCGGCCCCGCGCCCATCACGACCAGCAGGTCGTTGGGCTGGCAGAGGTTCTCCAACTGCTCGACGATCGCCTCGAACGGGTACAGGTGCATCGCCCGCACGCCGCGTTTGCGCAGCCGATCGACCAGATCGGCCGCAGAGACCTTCGTCTTCTCGATCTCCGTGTCGCGCACGAAGTAGATATGCGGCACGATCACGATGTCCGCCTGACTGAACGCCTGGGCAAACTCCTCGAGCAGAAACCGCGTCCGCGAGTGCTGGTGCGGCTGGAACACGCAGACCAGACGCCCGTCCTTGTCCTGAGGCCGCTCAAAGTCGCGCAGTGCCCGCAGCGTCGCGTCCACCTCGGTCGGGTGGTGCCCGTAGTCGTCGTAGACCCGGACCGATCCGCCCCGGACTGGCCGGTCACCCAGCATCTGCAGCCGCCGGTCCACGCCCCGAAACGCGCCCAGACTCCGCGCGACCCGCGCCGGGTCGGCACCCATCCGGACGGCCAGAGCGCACGCCGTCGCCGCGTTCATCGCGTTGTGCACTCCGGGGATCTGCATCGTCCAGTTCGCGATCAGCTCGCGCCGGAAGGTCAGGGCCACCTCGCGCGAGCGCGAGTCCACCCACACGACCCAGTCGGCCGCGGGGCTGAAGCCGATTGTCTCAACTTTGCATGAGAGCCCGGCGGTGATCTGCCGGCGGTGGGCGCCCTCGTCTGCGATGAGCAGGTACCCGCCCTGATCCGCCGAGGGCAGCAGCCGGGCAAATTCCGCGAAGCTCTCCACCACCGCGTCGAGCGAGCCGTAGATATCCAGATGGTCGGCCTCGACCGACGTGATGGCTGCGACGGTCGGGCGGTGGTGATGGAACGAGCGGTTGAACTCGCACGACTCGGCCAGCAGCAGCCCCGGGCGCCCGGCCAGTTCTCCGGTCGGGATCGAATCGGCCCCGAGGCGGAAGCCGGTGCGGGCGGACTTGCCGTCCGAAGCGACATCGGCCCGCGCAGGGACATCGTCGCTGGTCAGACACCCCGTCGCCAGCTGCGAACAGAGCGCTCCCACGATGACCGTCGGGTCGAGCCCGGCGTCGGTCAGCGCCGCGCCGAGCATCGCCGTGATCGAGCTCTTGCCGTGCGTGCCGGCGATGCACACCCCGCTCCGCCCGAGCATGCACCGGCCCAGCGCTTCGGCATAGGTCAGTGTCCGCACGCCCCTCTCGGTGGCTGCGAGCATCTCCGGGTGGTCGGCCCGGATCGCGGCCGACGCGATCAGCAGGTCGCAGACCTCCGGGATCTCGCCCCGGTCCTGGTCGAAGCCGATCGCGATGCCGCTGGCCTCCAGACTCTCGGTCACGTGCGTGGGGGCCTGATCGCTGCCGGCGACGCGTG